>Ga0070741_10000943_pt1 | contig 95698 bp, 89 predicted proteins | sample Coa_R1_4_FD_66440 | JGI IMG/M metagenome (GOLD analysis project Ga0070741, IMG submission 66440) | Surface soil microbial communities from Centralia Pennsylvania, which are recovering from an underground coalmine fire - Coalmine... | ecosystem: Environmental > Terrestrial > Soil > Unclassified ...
TGAATTCTCCCATCACCGCGAGCCCGCGCCACCGCGAGCCCTCGCGCCCAAGTAAGATCCCCTCCATGAAATTCACCCGCCTCGGCAACACCGGACTCACCGTTTCCCGTCTCTGTCTCGGCTGCATGACCTATGGATCGTCCTCGTGGCGGCCGTGGATCCTGGAGGAAGAACAGGCGCGGCCGTTTTTTCAGCGCGCGGTCGAAGCCGGCATCAACTTCTTCGATACGGCCGACATGTATTCGCTCGGCGTGAGTGAGGAGGTGACCGGGCGTGCTCTGCGCGACTTCGCGAAGCGCGAGGAAGTCGTCATCGCGACGAAGGTCTTCTTCCCGATGACGCAGGGTCCGAACATGGGCGGGCTGTCGCGGAAGCACATCATGAGCGCGATCGATGCATCGCTGCGGCGGCTCGGGACCGACTACGTCGATCTCTATCAGATTCACCGCTTCGATCCGGCAACGCGGATCGAGGAGACGCTCGAGGCTCTGCACGATGTGGTGAAAGCGGGGAAGGCGCGGTACATCGGCGCATCGAGCATGTACGCGTGGCAGTTCGCGAAGATGCTGGCGGCCTCGGACGCGCATGGCTGGACGCGCTTCGTCAGCATGCAGCCGCACTACAACCTGATCTACCGCGAGGAGGAGCGCGAGATGCTGCCGCTCTGCGTCGATCAGGGAGTGGGCGTCATTCCCTGGAGTCCGCTGGCGCGCGGATTCCTCGCCGGCAACCGGACGCGCGACAAGCAGGGGGCGACCTCGCGTTCCGTCACGGACGACTACGCGCATCAGATGTACTATGCCGCGTCGGATTTCACGATCGTCGATCGCGTGGTGGAACTGGCTGGGAAGAGGGGAGTCACGCCGGCACAGATCGCGCTGGCCTGGGTTCTCAACCGTCCCGGCGTGACCGCGCCGATCGTTGGTGCGTCGAAGTTGGAGCAACTCGAACAGTCCATCGCTGCCGTGGAGATCGTACTCGATGCCGCAGAAATGTCATTCCTCGAAGAGCCATACGTGCCGCATCGCGTGCTGGGGCATCACTGATGTCTGACACCACGACACGCGGCATCCGCATCGAAGTGGAGAGCACGTTCATCCCCGAGCGCAGCGATCCCGTTCAGGACTACTACTTCTTTTCCTACCACGTGCGGATTTCGAATGTGGGAGGGGAAACCGCGCAGCTCATGAGCCGCGAGTGGATCATCACCGACTCCGATGCGAATGTGGAGAAAGTGGAGGGGCCGGGCGTCGTCGGTGAGCAGCCGTTGCTTCGCCCGGGGATGGTGTTCGAGTACACGAGCTTCTGTCCGCTGCGGACCTCCGTCGGCTCGATGCATGGCGCGTACTTCATGCAGACTCCGGCAGGCGATACCTTCCGTGCGGAAATTGCGCCGTTCACTCTCGCGGTTCCTGGTGTCGTCAACTGATCGTGTCCAACCGGTCCTTTCTCCCGCTGTTCTTCATCGGCCTCGCGCTGGTGCTGGTCGCTGCGATCGGCTTGCGCATCCGTTCTTACAATCGCGAGTCCGCAGAGAGCACGGACGGTGCGAGTGCATCCGAGAGCGCCGCTCCGCAGAACGAGACGCAGGGACATGCGAGTGGGATCGTGAGTCCGTCGTCCGAGGGGACGCAGCCTGCGGGCGTGGGGATCGTGACTCCTGTGCCGAATGCGACCGCAGCGCCCGTCACCGTGTCGTCTGCTTCGCGCGAACAGAGATTCGCGGAGGCGCTTGCCGCAGCGCAGCGGGAGGGCGGCGTGCAGCAGCAAAAGACTGCGGCACCGCGCGCGGCGTCCGCGCCGGCGCCCGCCGTATCGAAACCGATGGGTGCGCCGAAGAGCGAGCCCGGGTTGCTCTCACGCATCGGCACCGCGATCTCGAATGCGTTCGGCGGCAGCAGCAGCGCGCGGCCCGCGCAGCCGCAGGCCTCATCACCATCGCCGCAGAACAACTCGCAGAAATCAGGCGGCGATACGCCGGACCGACCGAAGGTCAAGGATCCGACTTCGGATACGAGCCCGCCTCAACTGCTCGGCGTCATCTTTCAGCCGCCGGTGATCAACGACGGTCAGGAGACGGCGGCAATCATCACCGCGACCGACGATCTTTCCGGCATCCGCAACATCGCGGGGAGCATCGCGAGTCCGAGCGGCAAGGCTCTGCAGGGATTCGCGGCGCAGCGTGAATCTCCCGAGTCGAACCGCTACGTGGCGCGCATCGCGGTGCCGAAGGGGTGCGAGCAGGGACTGTGGCGCATCAACTTCATCAGCATCACCGACAACGCGGGCAACACGACGAACGTCAACTCGAGCTGGAACGGCGGCGTCGGTTTCACGGTGAATTCCGAGAGCGGCGACAGCACGCCGCCCGTTCTGCGCAGCGCGTATCTCGAGCGCCGCAGCATCAACGGCGGCGAGAAGGACACGCTGTTCGTCCAGGCCTCGGATGACAAGTCCGGTGTCGCGATGGTGAGCGGCGTTTTCCAGAGTCCGAACAAGTCGGCGCGGATCGGCTTCGGCTGCAGGGCCACCGATCCGGAGAACTTCGTCTGCGATGTCGTCGCGATGAAGACCGCGGACTGCGGCGACTGGCAGCTCGAGCAGATTCAGATGCAGGACAAGGCGCAGAACCAGTCGACGTTCCGCTACACCGACAACGCGGTCGTCGCGCCGGTCAAGATGAACATCATCGCCGACAAATGCGACAGTACGCCGCCGAACATCGAATCGCTTTCGCTCGATCCGCTCATGACGACGGCGAACGGCGTCGTGAATGTCACGGCCATGGTGACGGATGACATCTCCGGAGCAGCGAGCGTGAGCGGTACCGCGGCGGGCCCTCCGGGCGATGATGGCCAGCCGCCGAAGGTTTACTTCCCGATGAGGCAGTCACCCGACAATCCGCAGATCTGGACCGGCGAGATCAAAGTGCCGCAGGACGCTGCGAAAGGCCTCTGGTCGATCGTCTGGATGTCGGCGCTCGACAAGTCGAACAACACGCGCTACTTCACCCCGGCCGATGCCGTCCTGAAGAATGCGCCGAAGTTCACTGTGAGATAGGCGAGCAGGCTCACTGGCTCCAGGTCTTCGACAGGCGGTGCTTCGGCACTTCCGGCACTGGGCGGTCGTAGTGCGAGGTGTCGTTGAAGAGCGTGAGGCGCGCGTGTGCTGCGTCCTTGAAGTCGAGGATGTTGAGCGCTGCGGGACTCTGATCGAGGCGGTCGCGATACTTCCTCGGATCGAATCCGAGGATCGAGCTGAGCAGCAGGCGGATCGTTGCCTTGTGCGAGACGACGAGGATCGCGCTGTCCTTGTGCCGTTCGACGAGATCGAGTAGCGCAGGAAGGGCGCGAGCCGTCACCGCGAGGCCGCTCTCGCCGCCGACGGGAGAGAATGTGTACGGATCCTCTTCGTACCGCGCATATTCGATGGGGAATTGTCGTTCGACTTCCGCGCGAGTCCTTCCTTCCCAACGGCCGTGATTGATTTCGCGGAGGCCGTCGACGGGAGTGATCGGGAGCGCGTGCGACTCGCTTGCGATCTCGGCCGTCGTGATCGTGCGCCGCATCGGCGATGCGTACACTGCCGAGAGAGATTCACCTGCGAGACGGATTCCGAGAAGCCGAGCCTGTTCGCGGCCTGCTTCGGAAAGGAGCACGTCGGTCGCGCCGGCAAAGCGGTCTTCCGCGGTGAGCTCCGTGGCGCCGTGGCGGACGAGGAACATTCGCGTCGTCATGCGACGAGTTTACCGCCTTAAGGTAAAAAGGAAGAGGCCCGCGGTCTCTGGTTCCGCGGACCCTTTCTCGGTTCGTTGACAGCTACCAGAGAGCATCCGAACCGACTTGTGCGCCTCGCGAATCCCTTTGCTTTCCGAGGCTGTATGCGATCCGTTGGCAGCTGCAAAGGAGCATTCGGATCACCGCTCCGGCGTTCCACGCTACCCCGAAGCATCCCGCAGTTCGTTGACATCGGCGCGGCGCATCCGAACTGAAGGTGAGGAGCAATATGGTGCCGCGGTTGGAGTTTGCCAAGAGGGTGGCGAAGAAAAAAATGGGCGCTGGGAGTCAGCTCAATCTCAACGCATCCCGGTTCTTCGAATACAGATCGATGGCTTCCTGGATCACCCGCAGGGCGTCGTCGCGATCGAGGAAGTGCTCCACTTCGACGATCTTGTTCTCGAGCACTTTGTAATCCTGAAAGAAGCGGCTCACTTCGGTCATCCGGTGTGGCGCGAGCTCGGTGATCGAGTTGTAATGGACGTACTCCGGATCGTTGGCGTGGACGGCGATGATCTTGTCGTCCGCCTCTCCCTGATCGCGCATCTTCATCACGCCGATGGGCTTGGCGAGCATGACCGAGAGCGGCACGACGGGCTCCTGCCCGAGGACGAGCACGTCGAGCGGATCGTGATCTTCGCAGTAGGTTTGAGGGATGAAGCCGTAGTTTGCCGGATACTGGACGGAGCTGAAGAGAACGCGGTCGACGCGAATGAGGCCGCTCTTCTTGTCGAGCTCGTACTTCGTCTTCGACCCCTTCGGGACTTCGATGACGACGGGAACGAGATGCGGCGCGTCAGTACCGAGAGCGACGTCGTGCCATGGATGCATGCCGACAGTGTAGGACAGGCGCCCTCGCCTGTCCCATCAGGCGCCCCCGCCTGTCCCGAATGACACCCGACAGGCGAGGGCGCCTGTCGTACATTCAGAGGAAGAAATCCCGGGGCTCCAGGGTTGCAGCGATGTCCTGTTCACTCGCGTGAGGAGATCGGATAAGATACGCGCCCCACGATTCACGCACTTCCATCGAAAGGTAACAACAATCCCATGACGCAAACGAGAGACAACGCTGAGGCAAACAGCTTTGCCGAGGCGTTCGAGGCGAGCCTGAATTTCAAGACTCCGGAGCAGGGTGACCTGCTGAAAGGCCAGATCGTATCGATCTCCGGCGACGACGCGTTCGTCTCGTACGGTGGCCCTTCAGAGGCCGTAATGGCCGCAGCGGAGCTCGATGGGCTCGACATCGGTGACACGGTCGAAGGGACTGTGGTCAAGACTTCGCCCGAGATCCGCATCTCGCGCAAGATGATCAAAGGCAAGGCATCGCTCGATGCTCTTCGCCAGATGTACGAGAACCATCTTCCCGTCGAAGGGAAAATCACCGGCCGGAACAAAGGCGGCTTCGACGTCAGCGTCAGCGGCCTCCGCGCCTTCTGCCCGCTTTCTCAGATTGCCCTCGGCAAGATCGAGAACCCGGATGCCTTCCTCAACCAGACGTACGACTTCCGCGTCACCGAGATGTCGGATGACGGCCGCCGCATCGTCGTCTCGCGCGCAGCACTTCTGAAAGAAGCTGCCGCGCATCGCGCCGAAGAGACGCGCAAGGCCGTCGTGCCCGGCGCCGAGCTCACCGGCCGCGTGAAGACCATCACCCCGTTCGGCGCCTTCGTCGATCTCGGCGGTGTCGATGGACTGCTGCACGTGTCGGAGATGTCGCGCCGCCGCGTGACCGATCCGAAAGAAGTCGTGCAGGTCGGACAGGAAGTTCATGTCAAAGTCATCAAGGTCGACAACGACGGCAAGCGCATCTCGCTGTCGATGAAAGATCAGGAGCCGGATCCCTGGGGTGATGTCGCCGATCGTTATCCGGTTGGCGCGCAGTTCACAGGCCGCATCGTCCGCTCGACCGACTTCGGATACTTCATCGAAGTCGAGCCGGGTCTCGACGGTCTCGTCCATCTCTCGCAGCTTCCGTTCGGCGTGAAGCCGGGCGATGAGTCGGTGCAGATCGGCTCGACCGTCACCGGCTGGGTCCGCGAAGTGGATCCGTCGCGCAAGCGCCTCTCGCTTTCGCTCCGCGAAGTTGCGGTGAGCGATCCGTGGGAAGCCGCCGGCCAGAAGTACGGAATCGGCAAAGTCGTCGAAGGTACGGTCGATCACACCGGCGCGCCGGGCGTGTTCGTACAGCTCGAGCCGGGACTGACGGGTCTCATCCCGAACTCCGAGCTCGCCGGTGCCGAGCATCCGGAAGGCGAGCGCCTCATGGTGCGCATCATGTCGATCGACGTGACGCGCAAGCGCATTTCGCTGAGCCACGAGGCCGCGAAGGCCGCCGCGGAGCGCGAGGAGTACAGCAAGTTCATGGAAGAGCGCGGCGAAGCGGAAGGAAAGAGCGCGATGGCGCTCGCCTTCGAGCGCGCGATGAGCAAGCGGAACTAGTCACCAGGCAACACGCAACAGACAACAGGGCGGCCCTCACGGGCCGCCTTTTTTGTTTAGGGCAACTTCTTCCTGCTGCCGCCTCAGGCATTCGCGACGTCTTTGAACAGCTCCTTGTCGATCGCCTTGTCGTAGGCGGCGCGGCCGCTGATCTTTTTCTCTTCGTACAGGCGGCGGATCGAGCCGTCCATGTCGATCATCCCTTCCTTCACGCCGGTCTGAATCGCGCTCGTGATCTGCGGCGTCTTTCCTTCGCGGATCATGTTGCCGATCGCGGGCGACGCGAAGAGGATCTCCAGTGCGGCGACGCGCCCGCCGCCGATCTTCGGCAGCAGTTGCTGTGCCACGACCCCTCGAATCGTCTCGCCGAGGACGTTGCGGATGCCTTCCTGTTCGCCGGCGGGAAAGACGCTGATGATGCGGTCCATCGTTTTGGCCGCGTTGTTCGTATGCAGCGTGCCGAAGACGAGCGTCCCTTTTTCCGCGGCTGTCAGCGCCATCGAGATCGTTTCGAGGTCGCGCATCTCGCCGACGAGGATCAAGTCGGGATCTTCGCGCCCGGCCGCCTTCAGCGCCTCCGCGAAGGACTTCGCATGATTGCCGATCTCGCGCTGATGGATGAGGCACTTCTTGTTCGGATGCACGAACTCGATCGGATCTTCGATCGTGATGATGTGCAGCGCGCGCGTCTCGTTGATCAGATCGATGATCGATGCCAGCGTCGTCGATTTGCCCGAGCCGGTTGGACCGGTCACGAGCACGAGGCCGCTCTTCATCGCCGCGATGCGGCGCACCTGATCCGGCAGGCCGAGCTGTTCGATCGTCAGGATCTTCGTCGGAATGACGCGGAAGACCGCGCCTGCGCCGCGTTGCTGCCGGAAGAGGTTCACGCGAAAGCGCGACATGCCGGGAATCTCGTAGGAGAAATCGACGTCGCCGGTTTTCCTGAATTCTTCCCATAGGCGCGGAGTGGCGATCGGCTCGATCATGTCGTTGAAATCCGCTTCCGTCAGCATGCGGTAGCGGATCGTCTCGATCGAGCCCGATGCCCGCAGCATGGGCGGGCGGCCGACCGTCATGTGAAAGTCGGATGCACCACGATCGGTCATCAGCTTCAGGAAGCGATCGATCTTCTGCATCCGGATATTGTAAGGGGCAGGCTGACGAGGGAACGAAGTGCGGACGAAGCGTCCGCACTTCGCCATTGCTAATCGCGCAGCGCGTTCACGAGCATCCCCGTGCCGATCGCGAGTACGGCGACACCTGCCGCGACCTTTCCGGGATTCTCTTTCGCGTAGGAGACCGCCTTGTTGCTGCCATTGCGCAGATAGTCACGCGCCACGTTGAGGTACTCCTCGACGTCCGCGTTGTTCATCGAGGACTTGAGATTGCGAATCATCTCTTCGCTGATGCCGAGCTTGCCGAGGAATTCCTCGAGACCTGTGTGCCTGGAGTTCTGGCCGCAGGTCGGACAAACATCACTCGCTCTCTCGCTTGCCGTCGTCGCTCCGAAACCGCTGCTGCTCATCGGGCTGTCCTGATCCATTCGCTTTCTCCTTCCTGATCGTTGCGCTTTCCTTCATACGAGCGCCCGTGCGTGCCGATGCGGGGATCGCCGGACTTGTTGGTGAAGCGGTCCTCATCGTTCCAGCGATCGTCCTCCGGTCCGCGTCCGTATTCCTGATCGCGATGATGATCCGAGCCATCGGCGCGGAACGGCGCCTTGAGGCTGGTCTGGGTCGGCGTGTAATTGCCGGCGATCGTGTCGAACGGGATGTCGGTCTCGCGCCGAACGGGACGCGGCCGCGCCTGAGGCTGGGCGATGCGTACAGGCTCAGCCGCGGCTTCGCGAGCGGGCTCAGCGTGTTTCGTGTGCGCCAGCATGCGGCGCGCGGCGCGCACGGCGCGTCGCAGCGGGTTGCGGACTTCTCGTTGTTTGTCTCTCTGTTTCATGAGAGAGATTCCTTGCATCAACCACGCCGATCGGAACGCGCTATGGCCGCCGGTATGTCACTCGCCAGAGGATGTTTGCGCCATCGTCGGCGATGAGGAGCGAACCGTCGGGCAGCACGAGCAACCCGACAGGGCGGCCCCATGCCTGGCCTCGCGGATCGGCGATCCATCCGCTGACGAAATCATCGTAGCCGCCTGCTGCGTGGCCGTCGCGGAAGGGGATCGTGATGACCTTGTAGCCGGTGAGTGTCGCGCGATTCCACGAGCCATGCAGCGCGACGAATGCGCGGCCGCGATATTCCGGCGGGAACATGTTCCCCTTCGTAGAACACGAGTCCCAGCGGTGCGGAATGCGACTCGAGCAACACGGAGGGAATGACGCTCTTCGCGACGAGATCGCGGCGGCGTCCCCCGAGCCGCGGATCTTCATGAGCACCGATGTACGCGTACGGCCATCCATAGAAAGCGCTGTCGTGGACTTCCGTCACATAGTCCGGCACGAGCTCGTCGCCGAGACCATCGCGCTCGTTGACCGTCGTCCAGAGCGCTCCTGTTTTCGGCTCGAGCGCGAGACCAACCGGATTGCGCAATCCGCTGGCGAACGTGCGCGCACTGCTGCCATCCGGCTTCATGACTGTGATCGCTGCGCGTCGCACGTCGCTCTCGATGTTCACATTGCCGGAGGAACCGACCGCGACAAACAACTGAGAGCCGTCGCGGCTGAAGAGGATGTTGCGGGTGACGTGGCCGCCGGGCGGCAGCGAGACGAGACGCTCCGGCGGATTGCGTGCGATCGTCTGCCCCGGTGCATACGGGAATCGCACGATGGCCGACTCGAGGCCCACGTAGAGGTACCCGGCGTGAAGCGCGAGTCCGAACGGACGATCGAGATCCGAGGCGAAGACGAAGCGGCGGTTGCCGCGAAGGATCGTGATGCGTCCGCCCGCCGACTCTGCGACGACGATGTCGCCGTTCGGTGAGAGCAGAAGATTGCGTGGCTCGTCGAAGCCGTCCGCGAAACGCTCGATGTGAAAACCGGGCGGCAGCAGCAGCTCCGCATGCGGCGGGCGGTTCACGATGCGCGCGGGATTGCCTGCGCTGCGCGTGGCGAACGGCTTCGGAAGCCGGTCAGGCCGGACCTCATGGTGCTGCAGTGCAGCCGGTGGAGTTGCCGCATGCGTATCGCAGCGGATCGCCACGAAAGCGAGGACGAGCATGAGCGAGTGCATCCGTGCCGCGCGCATCATCGTAGTACCGGCATGAATATATTCGTTACCGGCGGCACCGGTTATATCGGACGCCATCTGATTCCGGAGCTTGCGGGACGCGGCCATACGGTTCGCGCGCTCGTGCGTGCCGGATCGGAGAGGAAACTGCCGCAGGGTGCGACAGCCGTTCATGGCGACGCGCTCGACGCCTCGACGTTCATCGAGGCGATCGCGCCCGGCGATACGTTCGTGCAACTCGTCGGCGTCGCACATCCATCGCCGGCCAAGGCGGCGCAGTTCCGCGCGATCGATCTCGTGTCGGTGACGCAGTCGGCAAGCGCGGCGGCGCGCGCCGGCGTGCGGCACTTCATCTACCTGAGCGTCGCGCAGCCGGCGCCGATCATGCGCGAGTACGTCGCGGTGCGCGCCGAAGGGGAGCGGGTTCTCCGCGACACCAACCTCCCTTCGACCTTCATCCGCCCCTGGTACGTCCTCGGGCCCGGCCACCGCTGGCCATACGCGATCCTTCCTTTCTATTGGCTCGCGATGCTGTCGCCGAAGAGCGGCGAGACCGCGCGGCGTCTCTATCCGGTCACGCTGGCGAATGTGGTTCGTGCGATTGCGTATGCCGTCGAGCACCCGGTCGCGGCGAGAGCGCGCATCATCGAGAATCCGGAGCTGCGCCGCTTCTGAAGATCAGCAGGCCCGACGCGGCAGCGATTGCGTAGAGCGGCATCACCGGCACGCGGAAGCGCGCTTCGGATTCGCCTCCGGCGCTGATCACGATGAAATAGAGCAGCGTCAGCGCGACGAACCCCCCAAGCGCGCGATCGCGGCGCCAGAGCACGGCGATGCCGGCGATCGCCAGGAGGAATTCGGTGTAGACGATGCCATCCAGCGTCATGCGCAGAATCGTCGGCGGCACGCGGCTCACGACCCAGATCGCTTCCCAGTCGCTGTCGAACAGATTGATCTCGATGCCGTGCAGCGTGATGAAGAAGGCCCCAACCGGATGCTGCAGCAGCACGCGGCGGCCGATCGCGCTGAAGTATCGGGCCTGAACCGCGTGCGGCAGGACATCGCGGTTCTCGACATGCTCGCTTCTGCGGATCATCGCGTCCGCCTCCTCGAGCAGTTGTTTCTGCCGGTCCGCCAGCGCGTCCTTGAATTCGTAGTCGTCCATGATCGCGAGCGCGCCGGCGCCGCGATACATCAGCATGTTCGTCCCCGCGACCGAGGCGATGGTGAAGACGGACGTGCGAATCCGGTTGCGCATCCCCCAGCCGAGCGGCAGGAGGAACGAGCTGATGACGAACGCCGCGATGAGCTGGCGGCGCGCGGAGACGAAGAGATAGAAAGCGATGATGAGGAACCAGAGGATCGCGACCGGACGAATGAGCACGAGAGCGCCGGTGGCGAGTCCGGCGATGACCGCGCCGCGCGCGCTGCGCAGGCGCTGCGCCGCGATGCAGATGGCCATGAATACGACGGCGAATACCGTCTCGCTCAGCACCTTGTTCGCGTAGTGAAGGATCGCGGGGTCGAAGGCGAACATCGCGCCGGCCGCGATCGCCGCGCGCTCGCTGCCGGTCCAGCTTGCCGTGATGAGGTAGATGACCGCGGCGAGCAATGCGGCGAGCAGGTGCTGGACGAAGACGATCGCCGCCGCATTCGATGCGAACGGCATGAGAAAGACGCAGTAGCCCGGCGTGCGGATGGTTTCCGGAACGTGCAGCCAGTTCACGAAGCCGAGGCCGTGCGCGAGGTTCTGCGCCGGGACGAGATACGTCGCCGAATCGGGATAGAAGTAGTCGCCGTTGCTGAGCCGCCAATAGACGAGATGTGCGGCGAGCGCGGCGGCGAAGAGAATGACGGCAGTTGCGAGGCGTTTCACGGCGAGGCGGGAGTGTATCGCCAGTGGAGTCGCGGACGCCTCGTCCGCGAGCTGCTGCCGTCGCGGGGATGTGCGGACGAGGCGTCCGCACTCCACGCTTAGATTGTTTGAAGTGGAGTCGCGGACGCCTCGTCCGCGAGCTGCTGCCGTCGCGGGGATGTGCGGACGAGGCGTCCGCACTCCACCCCTAATACCTTCGCAGCACCGACTCCAGTTCGTCCGGCCGCGGCGCGCGAATCCGCGCCTCTTCGTGCGTGATCGCCCCGCGGCGCACGAGCGACGCCAGCGATTCCTCGAGCGAGATCATTCCCTGCCGCTTTCCGAGCGTGATCTCGGTGACGAGGTTCTGCAGTTTCTCGTTGCGGATGTGATTGCGAACCGCATGATTCGCGAGCAGCACTTCGACCGCGGCAGCGCGTCCGTTCCCGTCGCTTCGCGGAATCAGATGCTGGCAGACGATCGCGTTCAGGCTCAGCGCGAGCTGATGGCGGATCTGCATCTGCTGCTGCGGCGGGAACACATCCACGATGCGATGAATCGCCTGCACAGCATCACTCGTATGCAGCGTGGCCAGGATGAGATGGCCGGTCTCCGCCGCAGTGAGAGCCGTGGAGACGGTCTCCAGATCGCGCATCTCGCCGACGAGAATGACATCGGGATCCTGCCGCAGCGCCGAGCGCAACGCGGATGCGAAGGAGGGTGCGTCACGGCCGACTTCCACCTGCTCGATGATCGAGCTCTGATTGCGGTGCTCGTACTCGATCGGATCTTCGATCGTGACGATGTGCCGCGCCTCGGCGCGATTGATCTCGTTGACGAGCGAGGCGAGAGTGGTCGTTTTCCCCGAGCCCGTCGGGCCGCAGATCAGCACGAGTCCGCGCGACGGCTTCACCAGCTCCGCAAGCGAGGTTGGCAGCTCGAGGTGATGCAGCGTCGGGATCGCCATCGGCAGAGCGCGAACCGCTGCGGCGATCGTTCCCCGCTGCTTGTGGACATTCACACGGAAACGCATGCCGCCCGCGCGCAGCGAGAAATCCGCTGAGCCCTCGCTGTCGATCCGATCGCGCAAACGCCCGCTCGTGTACGGCGCGAGCAGCATCCGCACATCTTCAGCAGACAGCGCCTCGGCATCGCTCGGTACGAGGCGGCCGCCGAGGCGAAGGACCGGCGGCATGCCGGCAACGAGCAGGAGATCGCTCGCCGAGCGCTGAGTCATCTCAAGGAGAATGCCTTCGAGCGCGCTGCCCGCCGGTGCAGTGGCGGGTGGGGCAGCTTCGTTCTCGACCGGACGCAGCGCCGGACGCTCGTTGCGGTTGAGCTCTTCCACCAGTTGATCGAGTTGGGGATCACGCAGCAGCTTCGTCATGGCCTGATGATTACGAATGAAGCATGCCAAGGGTTCGGCATTCAGCGGATCTCCGCCACGATCGTATGGTGAATATGCGCCTGCTTGGGCTCGTCATCGCGATTCCGGTTCTCGCCGTCATCTTTGCCTTGCTGGAGCGGCGGTATGCGGCCGTGAAACCGAAGACGATTTTCCGGCGCGAGCGTCTCATCGACTTCGGGTTCTGGTTCGTCACTCCGCTCCTCACCAATACACTGACCTCGGTCCTGATCTTCGCTGCGGTGATGCTGATGCCCGGAAGAGGCTCGACGTGGTTTACGCGGCAGCCGGCGCCGCTGCAGCTCATCGAGACGCTTGTCGCGGCCGACCTGCTCGGATATTTCGGCCATCGCCTCTTCCACCGCGCCGGCCTGCTGTGGCGCATCCACGCCGTCCATCACAGTTCCGAGGATCTCGACTGGCTTTCCGCGACGCGGCTGCATCCGCTGAATGAGGCCGGCATGCGGCTCTTTCAGGTCGTGCCGCTCTATCTGCTCGGATTTCGGGGAGGAGCGCTGGCATCCGTCGCGCCGCTGCTGACCGCATGGGCCGTGATCATCCATGCGAATCTCAACTGGGATCTCGGCCCGTTGCGCTATGTCATCGCGTCGCCTCTCTTTCACCGGTGGCATCACACCAGTGAAGAGGAGGGGCTCGACAGGAACTTCGCCGGTCTCTTCCCCTGGATCGATGCGATGTTCGGAACGCTTTACATGCCGCGCGGGCGCCAGCCGGAGCGGTTCGGACTTGCCGCCGTGGTGCGTTAGACTTCGCGCCGCGTGCTCAAGCGTTTCGTTCTTCTCTTCCTCCTCGTGATCACCGGCTGCACGCGACAGGAGGAGCATCCACCGGTCATCCTCATTTCGATCGACACGTTGCGCTCGGATCATGTCGGCGCCATCACGCCGAACATCAAGGCCTTCGCGCGCGAGTCGATCGACTGCCGGAACGCGTGGTCGCACGCGCCGCTCACGCTGCCGTCGCACCTGTCGATTCTGACCGGCCTGCTTCCGGCCGAACATGGAGTGCGCGACAACGCCGGCTATCGATTCGACGCATCACATCCGACGCTTGCTTCCCTTCTGGCCGGAACCGGATATCACACCGAGGCAGCGGTGTCGGCGTATGTGCTGCGCGCGTCGACGGGTGTGGCGTCGGGATTCAACGAGTATGACGACAACATCGGCATGGTGAGTGGCGCGCCGATCGGCGCGTTGCAGCGTCGCGGCGAAGCGACGGAGAAGATCGCCGAAGAACTGATCGCGAAGAACCTCGGCGTGCCGCAGTTCTGCTTCCTTCATCTTTACGAACCGCATGCTCCGTATGAGCCGACGTATGACAGCGATGTGAAGAAGGCCGACGCGATCGTCGGCACGTTCTTTCGATTCCTGAAGAAAGAAGGGCTCTACGATCGCGCGCTGATCGTGCTTCTCTCCGATCACGGCGAGGGGCTGATGGATCATGGGGAGCAGGAGCATGGTGTCTTCGTCTATCGCGAGTCGCTGCAGGTTCCGCTGATGATCAAGCTTCCGCACTCGGCGCGCCGCGGGAAGATCGACCTTCCCGTGCAGTTGATCGATGTGATGCCGACGATTCTCGATGCGATCGGTGTCGCGGCGCCTGCCGGCTTGCGGGGAGTGTCGCTGCTGCACGACACCATTCCGGCGCGAACGATCTACTCCGAGTCGTTGTATCCGAGGATCCATCTCGGGTGGAGCGAGTTGCGATCGGTCGTGAGCGGTTCGATGCACTTCATCGATGCGCCGCGCGAGGAGCTGTATGACGTCGCCCACGACCTGCGTGAAAGGCGCGATCTCGCTGCGAAGGATCGCCGGACGAGTGCGGCGTTGCACGAAGAGCTCGGGCATTACGACGTGCGTTTCAGCGCGCCGGAGCAGATCGATCCGGAAGAGGCGAAGAAGCTCGCCGCGCTGGGATATGTCAGCGCGGGAACGGATGAAGGGGGCAACCTTCCGGATCCGAAGACGCGCATCGCCGATCTGGCGAAGTTGAAGGCGATCGGTGCCGCATCCGATCCGCAGAAGAAGATCGCGATGATCGAGCCTCTGCTCGCCGCGAATCCGCGATGGAGCGATCTGCGCGATCAGCTGGGCGATGCGTACGACGAGCTTGGCGAGCATCAGAAGGCGGCCGCCGCATTCGAAGCGGGGATCAACGCCACGCCGCGCCTCGCCGCGCAGTTCGCGCGTTCCGCGGCGCAGTCGCTGCTGCTCGCCGGCGATCTCGCGGGTGCCGAAGCGCACGCGCGCCTCGCGCTGGCTGGCAACGCGCCCGGCGCGCACCTGCTCCTCGGTGAGATTGCTCTGGCGAAGCGCGATCTCAGCACGGCGTCGGTCGAAGCGCAGGAAGCGGATCGCGAGCCGTCGGATCGCGTCGAAGCGCTCTTCCTGATGGCGCGCATCGCACAGACGAGAGGCGACTATGGAGGTGCGCTGCGCCTCCTGGAAGTCGAGGAAGAGGCGCGGCGGAAGAACGCGGGCTCGCAGCCGGAGCACTATCACTTCGTGTTGGCGGATGTGCTGGCGCACCTCGGGCGGATGGATGAGGCGCGCGCGCAATTCCGCGAAGAAATCGCGGCGGAGCCGCGGAATCTGCAGGCGTATTCGGATCTGGCGCTCATCGATTTTCTTGCGGGAAATCGCGAAGGGGCGATGGCGACGCTGCAGGAAATGGTGGAGAAGAATCCGACGAAGGATGCGTATCTGTTCGCAGCAGGCGGGCTGGAGAAGTGGGGCGACAAGGAAAATGCCTCAAAGTTCCGTCAGCGGGCAGAAATGGCGGGTCGCCCAATAACCCGATGATCTCATTTTGACCCGCGCTGGACGTTTCCAAAATGTCACACGGGTTTGAATTTGATCCACATCCTTCCGCATAATTTTGATAAGTCGTGGCTTGCCAATAGGTTACCTGCTGAGCTTCGAGTAGGCACCGCGCTTGCCCTAAGGGAGCCCGCGCCCAGTTGGGACGCTAATTCATCTAGGGGAGCACATGAAAAAAGTTTTCTCGTTCGCTCTGACCCTCATCGCCACGGTTGCGATGGCGAAACCTCCTGCCACGAATCCGAATTTTTCGATCACTGGTGTAGACCACAAGGGAACCCCGACGTTCGTTACCGGAGACCTTGGCAACATCGGCTCGAAGCATAACGATGCGTCGGCCAAGGCCCTTCTGAAGGCGCAGAAGGATCTCCTCAAGATGCAGGGCACAGAAGACTTCGACACGCTGAGCGTGACGAAGGACTCGCTGGGCCAGACGCACTACAAGTTCCAGCAGACCCTGAAGGGGCTGCCGGTCGTCGGCGCCGAGTACATCGTGCACGTCGATGGCAACGGGAACGTGAAGGCGATGAACGGCCGCTTCGCAGCCGATGAGAACCTTCCGCGCAACCCGTCGATGGATGCCGTCACCGCGACCGACATCGCGGCGAAAGAGCTCGGCATCGCGAACGGCCGTTTCCTCAGCGCCGCTCGTCTGACCTACGTCGTGAACGAGAAGAGCAACGCGTTCCTCGCATGGGCCGTTGACGTCGCGTACACGAACGAAGAAGGTCCGCAGCGCGACACGATCTATGCGAATGCGGTTGACGGTCACGCCGTCCTCAAGCAGCCGCACAACATGTACGCGAAGAGCCGCAAGGTGTACACGTGCAGCAACGGCACGACACTGCCGGGCACGCTGCTCTGGTCGGAAGGCGGCACCGCCACGTCCGACACGACGGCGCAGGCCGCGTACAACTACGCCGGCAGCGTCTACGACTACTACTTCAACGTCCACGGCCGTAACTCGTACGACAACGCCGGCGCGACGATCATCTCCTCCGTCCACTACTCGACCTCGTACAACAACGCGTTCTGGAACGGTTCGCAGATGGTGTACGGCGACGGCGACGGCACGCAGTTCATTCCGCTGTCGAAGGCGCTCGACGTCGATGCGCACGAGCTGACGCACGCCGTCACCGAGCGCACCGCCAACCTCACGTACTCGAACGAGTCCGGCGCTCTCAACGAAGCGACCTCGGACATCCTCGGCAACTCCTGCGAGGCCTACACGAACAACGGCGGCACCCCGAATGCGAACACCTGGAAGGTCGGCGAAGACATCTACACGCCGGGCACCGCAGGCGACGCACTTCGCTACATGAACAACCCGACCCAGGATGGCTACTCCGTCGACTGGTATCCGTCGCGCATCACCGGCACGTCGGACAACGGCGGCGTTCATGGCAACTCCGGCATCGCCAACCTGGCCTACTACCTCATGGTCATGGGTGGCTCGCACCCGCGCAGCATGAGCTCGGTCGTCGTGACCCCGCTGTCGACCACGTCGAGCACGTCGCTCAACATGGCGCAGAAGATCTGGTATCGCGCACTGACCACGTACTTCACTTCCTCGACGAACTTCGCAGCAGCGCGCACCGCGACGGTGCAGGCGGCCACGGATCTCTACGGCTCCGCAGCAGCCACGTCGGTCACGCAGGCGTGGGATTGCGTCGGCGCTCCGGGCGGCAGCTCGGGTGGCGGCGGCGTGACGACGCTGACCAACGGGCAGACCGTTTCGAACATCTCCGTCGGTTCCGGCGCGTGGGTGTACTACAAGATCACCGTTCCGGCCGGCCAGAGCTCGCTCAAGATCACGATGTCGGGCGGCACGGGCGACGCGGACCTCTACGTCAAGTTCGGCCAGCAGCCGTCGTCGACTGTGTACGACTACCGTCCGTATCTGACCGGCAACAACGAGTCCGTCAGCGTGACGAACCCGTCCGCCGGCGACTGGTACATCGGCCTCAATGGCTACTCGGCAGCGTCGGGCGTCTCGCTGAACGCGACCTATGCGGCATCCAGCGGTGGCTCGTGCACGAGCTACAGCGGTTCGCTCAGCGGCACGGGCGCTTCTGCGATCCAGCCGAACGGCACCTACTACTACAGCAGCGTCTCCGGCACGCACACCGGAAAACTCACCGGACCGGCGTCAGGCGCTGATTTCGACCTCTACCTGCAGAAGTGGAACGGCTCGGCCTGGGCAAATGTCGCCTCGGGCACGAGCTCGTCTGCCAGCGAGAACGTCAGCTACAGCGGCACCTCCGGCTACTACCAGTGGAAGGTGACGTCGTACAGCGGATCGGGCAGCTACACGCTCTGCATCACGCATCCGTAATCCCATCACATTCCTCAACGAGGCCCGCCGTGCGATCATGCACGGCGGGCTTTTTCATTGTGATGACACGAGCTCTCGCTGCTCTCTTCGCTCTTCTCTTCGCTGCGGCAGACAGTCCGCAGTCGATCGTGAAATACCGCCAGGCCTCGATGAAATCGATGGGCGGTCACATGAACGCCATGTCGCTCGTCGTGAAGCATCAGATCTCGTCGCGCGCGGACCTCGAGGCGCATGCCACGGCCGTCCACGATGTGAGCAGGCGGCTGGTGGAATGGTTTCCGGCGGGCAGCGGTCCCGATCAGATTCGCACCGAGGCCAGGCCGGCGATCTGGCAGCAGCTGCCGGAATTCAAGCGCGTCGCCGCGAAGCTCGAGCGCGAGAGTGCGAAGCTCGCGGCGCTGGCGAAGCAGGGCGACGCGAAGGCATTCGACGAACAGTTCAAGGTTGTCAGCGACACGTGCAGCGATTGCCACGATTCCTTCCGCGTCCACGACTGATCCTCCGCGTTGCGGCGCTGCTGCTGCTCGCGGCGTGTCATCGCCAGCCGGCGAAGACCGCTGCGCGCCCGGCATTGCAGAAACGCGCGTCTGACGAGTCGTGGGATTCGCTGCCCTCCCGCGACGCATTCGCCGGCTCGGAGACCTGCCGCGACTGCCATCAGAAGAACTACGAGCGCTGGACGCACGACTGGCACGCACGAGCGCTGTCGAAAGCGGAGAAGACCTTCGTCGCCGGCCGTTTCGATGATGCGCATTTCAAGGGTGAGTCGAGCGAGGCGTGGATGCTGCGCCGGGCGAACGGCTACGTGATGAGAACGCGCAACCGCGAAGGTCAACTACTTGACTACAAGGTCGACTGGCTGATCGGCGGAAAGCGGATGCAGGATACGGTCACGGTGTTCCCCGACGGCCGCTGGCAGGTGCTGCCGGTCTACTACCACGTCACCGGCAAGGGCGAATGGGTCGACTACAACGAGGCCAAGCAGGGGAGAGTCGGCCCCGATCATCCCCACTTCTGGACCAACTTCAAGCGGACGGTGAACAAGGAATGTCTGGAGTGTCATGCGACGGGCGTGGATGTTCGCTATGACGCGAATGCCCGCACGTGGACGACGTCGTTCGCCGATGCCGGCGTCGCGTGCGAAGCCTGCCACGGGCCCGGCGCGCGGCACGCGGAGACGAAGGCGAAGAGCGACATCTTCCGTCCGTCGAAGAACGACATCTCGGTCTGCGGCCGCTGTCACGGACCGCACGAGCCGCTGTTTCCGCTCCTCGTTTCGAATCAGCAGTTTCGTCCCGGCGAGCATTACGACGACCGCTATCAGGCGCTGGTCATCACCGACGGAACGGAGCGCAGCGGCGAGTTCTTCGCCGACGGCAGGCCGTCGAGCTCGAGCTTCGAGTATCAGGCGGTGATCCAGTCGCGCTGTTATCGCATCGGCGGGGCCACCTGTCTCTCCTGCCACACCGCGCCGCATCAGGATCATGGGCCGAACGACGTGAAGCTCGATGCCGGTTGCCGCGACTGCCACAAGGCGCTCGACGCATCACACTCCCATCATCATTCGGTGAGCTGCGAGGACTGCCACATGCCGCGCATCCTCAGCGGCGTGCTCGACCGCTTTCCGGATCACGCGATCGACATTCCGAATCCCGCGAACACCATCCGTCACGGCGTCCCGAACGCATGTACGAACTGCCATCGAGACAAGCAGCCGGCGGAGATGCAGAAGGCGATCGAGCTCTGGTGGCCGGGTGCAGCGAATCGTCAGGCGCGTCGGCTGCTGCTCGCCGACGCCATCGACGAGAAGACGGCGGCAGCGAGTCTCGAGCCCCTCACGCGCGTCGTGCGGGGTGAGCATGAGGCGCCGTCACTTCGGGGCGCCGCCGCAGTTCTTCTGGCGCAGCGCTTTCCCGGCGACGCAGCCGCCGTCATCGTGCCGCTGCTGCACGACCGCGATCCTCTCGCGCGAGCGAAGTTCCTCGAGGCCCTCGGCTACGCGCATACGAGCGGGATCGCAGATCCAGTCGCAACGCTCGTCAACGATCCATCCGTTCAGGTGCGGCAGATGGCGGCGCTCGTCCTCGCCTCGCTCGGTGATCCTCGCGGTGTGCCCGCGCTCGACGCGCTCGCGTCCAATCCGGCCACGCATGCGCTGGTGCGGCCCCACATCATGCTGGCGATCAACGCCGCGAACCATGGTGATCTGGCGCGCGCAAAGCGCGAGCTCGAGCTGGTAGTGAGTGAAGTCCCGTATGCCGTCGACGCGCAGGTGATGCTGGGCGATATCGCGGCGAGAAAGGGAGACTTCGCGGCCGCACGAAAGGATTTCGAAGAGGCGCTGCGCTTCAATCCCAGCCATCGCGGCGCGCTGACGCGGATCGCGGCGCTGCCGCGTTGAGGGGGATCACTTACACTCGCGATTCACGCGCTCGCGGACCTTCCACGCCGCGTCGCGCAGTGCACCGATCTCCTTCGGCACATCGCTGCTGTCGTACCAGACCGCCTTCCGGTCATCGACTTCCATCGTCCACTGCACCGCGTCGGGATGTGCGTTGCCGTAGGAATCTTTCCACGCCGATTTCTTCGCGGCGGCGATCGCGTCGCCCAGTTGCTGCAGCTCTTCCCGTGTCAGCGATGACGTGCAGCGCTCCGTCGTTGCCTTGCTCGCATCGACGGTGATTGCGCCGACACCGCGGCCGGTGAAGCCGCCGTCGGTCGTGAGCTTCAGGTGGACGTCGGGCATCGTCGCGACAGTGTTGCACGAGAGGATGGCTGCCGCCAGTACCGCGAAGAAGACGTTCATGTTCACTTCATTGTTGCATGCCGGCGGTTTCGGTTCATCGCGATGCTTTGTCGAACGCTGCAAAGGAGAAAAAGCATGTTCGAGACATCAGTGGTCAAAGCGCATGCCATTGCGGCCAGGCGGAGAGCCGGACTCTTCACGATGTCCATCGGTTTTCACTCGATGATTGCTGTGGCCGCCATCGCCATGAGCGTGCAAACGTCGAAGTTCCCGCTCGAGGCGCCGCGGCAGATGGCGTCGTTCAAGGAGATCTTGCCCGTGTCCGACCCGCCGCTGCCGAAGGGAAATCCGGCCGCTCCGCGCACGCCTGAGCCGCAGCCGCAGGCCGCCGTCCCGAAGCAGCAGACCGCCCCGCAGGTTCCCCAACCAGACGCTGCACCACAGACGATCCCCGATCACGCCACAGCGTTGCCGTTCGACGGCAGCTCGACTCCGGGCAGCGGAACACCGGGCACTGGAACGAAGTTCGGCGTTCCCGACGGCAGTGATGACGGCGTCGACATCGGCCAGAGCGTGCCGCAGACGCCCGCGGTTGCGACCACGGTTTACCGCGCGGTCGGCGATGTTCGCCCCGCGCGTGTGCTCTCGCGCGTCGAGCCGCTCTATCCGCGCGCCGCGCTCACGGCGCACATCGCCGGCGTCGTTCGCGTGGAGTGCATCATCGACAGGAACGGCCACGTCAGCTCACCGCGGATCATCTCCAGCAGCTTCGGCGCTTTCGATCAGCCGGTGCTCGACGCCCTTCAGCGCTGGACGTTCACACCCGGCACGCTGCACGGCGAGCCGGTGGACACGTATTTCGAGCTGACGATCACCTTTCGACCCAGATAGACGGATCGCATACACTGCCGCGGCTTGCGTCTCCGTCTCGGTCTGCTGTTCGCGGCGATTGCGCTCCTCTATGCCGGCCCGGCGCTCCTGCCGGGCCGCGCGCTTCTTCCTCTCGATCTTCCGCGCGACATGCTCGCCTGGAAGCGCGACCCCTCGATTCGCGGGCGCGTTTCGAATTCGCTGATGTCCGATCCCATCGTGCAGTTCTCCGTGTGGGATGCAGAAGTCCGCCGCATGCTGGCGAAAGGCGAGATGCCGTGGGTGAACCGCTACGCAGGCGAGGGGGGACCGCTCTTCGCAAATCCGCAGACCGCACTCTTCTCGCCGTTCACCTGGCCGCGGCTTCTGTTCGGACTCTACGGCTGGGCGCTCGCCGCGATGCTGAAGCTCGTCACCGCCGCGGTCTGCGCACGGTGGCTCGCTCGTGAAATGGGGGCGGAGCCGCGGGCGGCCATCATCTCCGCGATCGTGTATGCCTGCAGCGGGCAGATGATCGTCTGGCTGCTCTATCCGCACACCAACGTCCTGTCCGTCTTGCCGGGTCTTCTCGCCGCATCGTTGCGATTGATCCGCCAGCCGAATGAGAAGCACGCGCTTTTCGTCATCCTGTTCGCCGCGCTCATCACCGCCGGCGGCCACCCCGAGATGCTGATGACCGGAGTCCTCGGCGTCATCGTCTTTCTCATCGCGCACTGCGAGCGCACTCACAAGTGGGGGTTGCTCGGAACGATTCCGGCGCTCACCGGAGCGATGTTCGGATTTCTTCTTCTGGCAGTCGTCAATGTTCCGTTCGCGATCCTTGCGTATCAAAGCGACACCGCCGCGATGCGCGCGCAGATGATTCATCCGTTCCGCTACTGGACCGTGATCTCGCAGATCGTTCCCGGCATTCTCGGCAGCCCGCTGCAGAGTGAGCTCGATCTCACGGCACTGCCGCATGCGGAGCCGTTCACGATTCGCGCGGGCGCATACATCGGCGCGATCGCATTGTTCGCCGTGATTCTCTGCTGGCGATCGCTGTCCGATCCTCTGCGCCGCGGACTGAAGATCGGAATCATCGGACTCATCCTCTCGTGGTGCATTCCGGGAGTGGAGCGGCTGTTCCACCTCGCGCCGCTTCTTTCGCAGCTCGCGCTCGAGTATTGCGCAACGCCGTTCGTTCTCTTCGCGTCGATCGCGTCAGGTCCGGCGCTCTGCGAGCTTGCGTCGCGGCCTCGAAAGAAAGCGGGTGCGCTGCTGATTCTCGGCGGCTGCCTGCTGCTCGTCGCGGGCGTGCTCCCGTCGCTGCCTCCGCTGCGCCCCCAGCTCGTTGCGGCCGCGCATCAGGTGATCGATCTCCTCCGGGCGCGCGGACACCTGCAGCAGTCTGCAGCCGTTTACGAGCAGCGCCTCACGTTCTATCTCGCAGCCGCAGGCTGGACGGCGCTGCGCCGGATCGCGCTGCCCGGGCTGTTGTGGCTGATCGCCGGCGTCGCGCTCCTCCGTGGCAAGCGAAGTGCGGTCATCGCCGCGGCGCTCGCCGAATTGGTCGCATTCGGCATCGGCTACAACCCCGCGGTCTCGCTGCAGCAGGCTGCGCCGATGCCTCCCGCGATTGCGCAGATCCGGCAGATGGATCCTCGCCACGAGTGGCTGATCGCCTCCAATTTCGAGGTGTTTCCCGCGAATCTCGGGACCAATTACGCGGTGCGCGACGTCGTCTCGCTCGACGTTCTGATGTCGAAGAGCTACACCGCGCAGCTCCGTGAGGCCGGCTACGACTCGCTGCTGCATACGATTCCGAAGCAGTTGTCGCCCGAGGCGCTGAAGGCGCTGGGGAGACTTGGGGTGCGGTTCGTGATCAATCCGGATGGGAGCGTCTCGGAGATTCCTAACGCAGCGCTGCACCCGATGCCGGTGAACGCGCGGCCGGAGGGACTCGAGCTCGGTGCGCTCGTTTCGCTGCTCGCGTTCGTCATCAGCATCGGATGGTTGCGGCTCTATCGCTCCACGTTCGATACAATTCCCAACTGGTCCGATGTTCGTTCCTAAATCGGTTGTATGCCTCCGCGAGGGCTATTCGCGTTCGCAGTTCCTCAACGATCTGATCGCAGGCGTGGTGGTGGGTGTCGTTGCACTGCCGCTGGCGCTGGCCTTCGCGATCGCGTCCGGCGTTCCTCCCGAGCGCGGCCTCTACACCGCAATCGTCGCCGGCTTCCTCATCTCCGCGCTGGGCGGCAGCCGTGTGCAGATCGGCGGCCCGACCGGCGCGTTCGTCGTCATCGTCTATGGGATCGTTTCGAAGTTCGGCTATGACGGCCTCGCCGTCTGCACGTTTCTCGCGGGCGCTGCGCTCGTCGTCCTCGGCCTCGCGCGCATGGGTGCGCTGATCAAATTCATCCCGTATCCGGTCGTCACCGGCTTCACTTCGGGCATCGCCGTCATCATCTTCTCCGGCCAGATCAAGGATCTCCTCGGGCTGAAGATGGGGAAGGTGCCTCCGGACTTCCTCGACAAGTGGGTCTCCTACGCGGATCACTTCGAGTCGGTGTCGCTGCCGGCGGTGCTCGTTGCACTCGGCACTCTGATCGTGCTGATCGTCTGGCCGCGCATCTCGAGGCTGGTGCCGGGGCCATTCGTCGCGATGATCGCCGCAACGATCGTCGTGAAGGTGTTTCACCTGCCGGTGGAGACGATCGGCTCCCGTTTCGGCGGAGTGCCGAACACGTTCCCCACGCCGCACCTGCCGTCGATTCCGCTCGAGCATTTCAAGGAGCTGATCTCCCCGTCGCTGACGGTGGCGTTGCTGGCCGCGATCGAATCGCTGCTCTCCGCCGTCGTTGCCGACGGCATGATCGGCAGCAGGCACAAGTCGAACATGGAGCTCGTGGCGCAGGGTGTGGCGAATCTCGCCTCACCGATTTTCGGCGGGATTCCCGCCACCGGCGCGATTGCGCGCACCGCGACGAACATCCGCACCGGCGGCCGCACTCCGATCGCAGGGATGGTGCACGCCGCGACGCTGCTGCTCATTCTGGTCTTCTTCGGGAAGTGGGCGGCGATGGTGCCGCTCGCATCGCTCGCCGCGATCCTGGTGATCGTCTCGTATCACATGAGCGAATGGCGCTCGTTCGCCGGCCTGCTGCGCGCGCCGAAGAGCGACATCGTCGTGCTGATCCTGACGTTCGCGCTGACGGTGTTCGTCGATCTCACCGTCGCCGTGCAGGTAGGCATCGTCGTCGCGTCGCTGCTCTTCATGAAGAGGATGTCCGACCTCACCAACATCGAATCGATCACGCGCGAGCTGCGCGACGGCGGCGAGGATCCGGGTGAGATCACGCAGTCGCGCCGCGGCAAGCGGATCGTCGGCGGCCGCGAGATTCCTACCGGGGTCGAGGTGTATGAGGTCAACGGCCCGTTCTTCTTCGGCGCCGCGGACAAGTTGAAGGACGTGACCTCCGAGATCGACCGGCCGCCGCGAGTGTTCATCCTGCGCATGCGCAATGTGCCTGTGATGGATGCGACCGGTGTGCATGCGCTGGAGCAGCTCGCGAAGCGCTGTGCGCGCGAGGGGACGACGCTGATCCTGACCGAGATCGCGGGGCAGCCGCTGCGGACCATCATTCGCGCCGGCAAGCTCGAGCTGTTCGGCCGCCGCAATCTCGCGCGAGATCTCGATGTCGCGCTGGCGCGTGCAGCGGAACTGATGGCTTAGCGTCGACGCGCGATTACCCGTCTCCCGCTGTTCGCGCCTGCGTCACGAAAGTCACGCCGGCGACGCCTGCGATCGACAGCACGGCGCCGAGTGCCGCCATCAGCGTGATGCGCTCGCTGAGCAGCAGTGCCCCGAGGAGCATGGAGACGATCACTGCCAGTTGCGAAATGACGCCGACCGTCATCGCATCGACCCAGCGAAGGCTGAACGTCATCGTCAACTGCGCGCCGATTGCGAGCAGCGACATGATGGCCAGCGCGCTCCACTCGTCATGCGAAGGATTGCGCCACGTCGTCAGACCCTGCGGCAAGGTCGTGAGCAGACCGAAGAGACAGAGGCTGCCGTAGATCGACCACGAGCTCTCCGCCCGTCGCGCCGCGCGAATCGCGGTGACCGCTGCGCCGGAGCAGATCGCGGAGAGCGCTCCCATCAACTCCCACCGGCCGAAGCCGACCAGCTCGCCCGGCCGCGCGTGCGCGTGCACCACCAGGAAGACGCCGAACAATGCGACCGGCAGCGGGATGAGCACCTTCGGGCTCAAACGCTCGCCGATGAACAGCATCGAGAAGAAGCCGCTGTAGATCGGCGACGTGTAGTTGAGCAGCGTGGCCACGCCGACGCTGACATGCTGGATGCAGATGAAGTAGAAGAGCACCGCGAGCCCTCCGAAGAAGCCGCGGATCAGAATGAGATCGAGCCGGTGATAGGCGAGCGCGGTTCGCCGCACGCGCGGAATGAGTGCGACGGGCAGCAGTCCGACGGCGAAGCGCACCATCGCCACCTGCGGTCCCGACAACCGCGCCGAGGCGACCTTCGCCGCGAATGCCATAGCTCCGAACATCGTCGCCGAGGCGACGAGCCACAGCAGAGCTTTCGAGTGTGCTTTCATATCGGGCGATGAACGACGAGACCACCTACCGCGAGGCGCGCCGCGGCGATGCGGCTGCCATTATCGACTTTCAGCTCGCCATGGCGCGCGAGACCGAAGACATCGAGCTCGATCGCGAGGTGCTGACGCGCGGCGTCGAAGCTGTGTTTGCCGATGCCACGCGCGGCCGCTACTTCATCGCCGAGCGCGGCGGGCGCATCGCTGGCTCGCTGATGATCACTTATGAATGGAGCGACTGGCGCAATGGACTCGTCTGGTGGATCCAGAGCGTGTACGTGATTCCCGAGATGCGCGGGATGGGGATCTACGCCGGCCTCTATCGCCACATCCAGTCGATGGTGAAGGACGACGCCTCGATCCGCGGCATTCGCCTCTACGTCGATCGCCGCAACACCCGCGCGCAGGAGGTCTACACCCGCCTCGGCATGAACGGCGAGCACTACTCCGTCTTCGAGTGGATGAAGGGATGACTCCACCGCAATCGCGCGATGCCCCTCGGCTTGCTCCAGCCCCTCGACATGAACGGCGAGCAGTAGGTGGAGTGCGGACGCCTCGTCCGCACATCGCGATTGTGCGGACGAGGCGTCCGCACTCCACTGCAATCGCGCGATGCCTCTCGGCGTGCTCCAGCCCCCTCGGCATGAATGGTGAGCAGTAGGTGGGGTGCGGACGTCTCGTCCGCACATTCGCGATTGTGCGGACGCCTCGTCCGCACTCCACTACAATCGCGCCATGTCCCTCACCGGCGTGCTTCGCTATCTCTGGAACACGAAGACGAAGGAGCCTCGCATGTTGAAGGTTGGTGACCCTGCGCCTGACTTCACCGCGCGCGATCACGATGGCAAGAGCGTGACGCTCAGCGGCCTCCGCGGGAAGAAAGTCGTTCTCTGGTTCTATCCGAAAGCCGACACACCCGGCTGAACGCTCGAAGGTTCCGGGTTCCGGGACCTCATCGACCAGTACCACGCGAAGAATGCCGTCGTGATGGGCGTCAGCTTCGATTCGATCGAAGAGAATGCGAACTTCGCGAAATGCTATCGATTTCCCTTCCAGCTTCTGAGCGACACCTCGCGCGAGATCGGCATGGCGTACGGCGCATGCGAGCGGAAGGATGACCTTTACGCGCGCCGCATCGCGTACGTGATCGACGAGAACGGCAGGATCGCGCAGGCGCATCCGAAGGTGGATGCGAAGACGTATCCGCACGAGCAACTGGGCAGTTTGTAGATCCCGGCGCAACCATTTGAAACCTCCTCGCGATCGCCGCGTACATCCACACCAAGCAGGAACCCAACGAGGTGTGGAATATGTCGAAGCGGAATCGCAAAGTCGCAACAGTCTCCGTCGTCGTTCTGGCAGTCGCGATCGTCATCGCGCTCGTCGCGATGAAGGCTGGCGGCAAGAAGGAAGATCCGAAGCCGCCGGTCAAGGTTGGCAAGGCCGAAGTCGCTGACGTTCAGGTGAAGGTCACCGAAGTCGGCAACGTGCAGCCCGAGGTGAAGGTCGATGTGAAGTCGGCCGTGTCGGGGAAAGTCGTGGCGATCGTGCATCGCGACGGCGATCAGGTGAAGCGTGGCGAGGTCCTCGCGCGCGTCGAGCCCGACCTGAATCAGGCGCAATCGCTGGCCGAGACGAAGAATCAGCTCAGCTCCGCGGAGATCCGCTACAACCAGGCGAAGAAGAACTACGAGCAGGATCACAAGCTCTTCCTCGATGGCCTCCTCGCCTCGAAGGGCAATCGCGACAGCGAAGCCGAGTATCTCTCCGCGAAGCAGGAGCTGGAGAAGGCGCAGGAGAAGTACAACATCGTGGAGAAGAGCGGCATCCCGATCGGCGCCGCCCCCGACAAGTTCCAGGGCTCGAACATCGTCGCTCCGATGGACGGCCTCGTGCTGACGAAGAACGTCGAGATCGGCGACACGATCACCTCCGGCGTCTCCTCGTTCAACGCAGGCACGGTGCTCTTCACGGTTGCCGACGTCTCCTCGATGATCGTCAAGGCCGGCGTGAATGAAGTCGACATCGGCAAGATCCATGTCGACATGCCGGTGAAGGTCACGCTGGATGCCTATCCGAAGATCGCATTCGCCGGACGCATCGCGCGCATCGCACCGGCGGTTCGCATCGATGACAAGGTGCGCGTGTTCGACGTCGAAGTCCGCCTCGACGCCCAGGGCCGCGAGCTCCGTTCGGGGATGACCGCGAATATCGAGGTCGCCGGCGACAAGAAGCAGCAGGTGCTGACGGTGCCCGTGGAATCGGTGTTCTCGCGCGACTCGCAGGAAGTCGTCTTCGTGAAGAAGCATGTCGATGAAAAGACGCTTGCCGCTGCGCAGAAAGCGCCGAAGGACGACAAGGCGAAGAAGGAAGCGTGGAAGCTCTGGTTCGACAAGCGCGTCGTGACGACAGGCCTCTCCGACAACGCGCGTGTCGAGATCCTCAGCGGCGTCAAGCCGGGTGAGGAAGTGGCTCTCGAAGATCCGACGCTGCCGCTCGACAAGAAGAAAGACGACAACGACGACTAAGGGGTGTGGGGTGCTGGGGCTCTGGGTCCCACCACCCCGGCAACCCAGTACGCATCAGGAGAACATCATGAGCGCGATCTTCAAATACGACTTCTCGACTCCGCAGCTCGAAGAAGTGGCGAAGCCCGAAGTGCAGCGGCCGCTGATCTCTCTCGAGAACATCGCGAAGACGTACGACTCGGGGGAGAACGCGGTGCAGGCTCTGCGCGGTGTCGACACAGGAATCGAGGCCGGGGAGTTCGTCGCGATCACCGGTCCCTCCGGCTCCGGCAAGTCGACGCTCATGCACATCCTCGGCTGCCTCGACTCGCCGACGAGCGGGCAGTACTGGCTCGACGGGGAAGATGTCGCGACGCTCAGCTCACGCGAACTGGCCCGCATCCGCAACCGCAAGATCGGGTTCGTGTTTCAGACCTTCAACCTGCTGCCGCGCGCGACGATCCTCAAGAACTGCGAGCTGCCGCTGCTGTATGCAGGGGTGAGCCGCAGCGAGCGGGTGGAGCGGGCGATGGATGCGCTGAAGCGCGTCGGCCTCGAGACGCGTTCGAAGCACCGCCCGAGCGAGCTCTCCGGCGGCCAGCGCCAGCGCGTCGCCATTGCGCGCGCGCTCGTGAACAACCCTTCGCTGATTCTCGCCGACGAGCCGACCGGCAACCTCGACACGAAGACCGGCGCGGACATCATCCGCATTTTCGAAGAGCTCTCGGACAACGGCCAGACGATCGTGCTCGTCACGCACGATCCGTCGATTGCCAACAAGTGCGAGCGCCGGATCCGAATCGTCGACGGCCAGATCGCACAGGAGGAGAGCGCCGCCTAGCGCCTCGCGCCTGACACCCGCGCCTCATCACGCCATGATCATCTTCGAATCCATCATCGACGGCATCCGCGACATCCGCGACCACTTCGGCCGCACGATGCTGCAGCTCGCCGGCATCATTCTCGGCGCGGCGTCGATCGTGGCGACCTTCTCGCTGTCGGTCGCCGGCAAGGCCGCTTCGATGGAGTTCTACCGCGTCAGCGGCGGCATCCAGAAGATGTGGGTCTGGAACAAGCCGACCGGCAAGGTGACCGCGAACGCGAAGGCGCTGGCCTCCCGGGGACTCACGTATTCGGATGCGCTGGCGATCCGGCGCAACGCGCGGGAGATCGACCTCGTCGCGCCGATGGCCGCGCAAAGCTCCGTCGTCCGTTACGGCCGTGTGGAGAAGACGCGCGAAATCTCCGGCGTCACGCCGGAATACGCGCCGCTGACCGATTTCCATGCAGGACTCGGCCGCTTCATCACGGACCAGGATGTCTCCACCGCGGCGCGCGTCGTCGTTCTCGGCAGCGAGCGCGCCCAGGAGTTCTTCGGCACCGACAATCCCATCGGCAGGACTCTAACCATCGGCGACACCGGCTACAAAGTCGTCGGCGTGATGGAGGAGAAATTCTTCACCTTCGATTCCGGGCGCAACGTTCTGCGCTGGATGAACCGCCAGATCTACATCCCGGTGACGACGATGATCACGCGCCGCGGCGAGACGCTGGAGCACGGCAAGATCGACCGCATGCAGACCCGCATGAAGAGCACGAAGCGCTCCGACGATGCCGTGGCCGAGGTCGAGCGGATTCTGATGCGCGAGCATGGCGTGAAGGACTACGAAGTCATGTCGCGCGTGGCGAACCTCCGCCGCAACGAACAGAACAACAAGATGTACGACATGACGTTCATGATCTGCGGGATCATCTCGCTGCTCGTCGGCGGCATCGTCGTGATGAACATCCAGCTCGCCTCGTTCAACGAGCGCGTGCGCGAGGTGGGAACGCGGAAGGCAGTCGGCGCGTCGCCGGCGCAGATCTTCTTTCAGTTCCTCAGCGAGTCGGTCCTGGTGTCGCTGCTCGGCGGATTGATCGGACTGTTCGTCGGCCGTCTGTTCACGCAGGGCATCACGACTCTGATCCATCAGCCGACCATCATCGTGATGTCGACGCTGGTCAACGCGATGATCTTCGCCGCCGGCACGGGCCTGATCTTCGGCATGTACCCCGCGATCCGCGCGTCGAGGCTGGATCCGATTGTGGCATTGAGAACGGAATAGGGCCCGAGGGCTCGCGGGCACGCGGTAAAACCACCGCGAGCCCCCGAGACCGCGAGCCCGCGCAACCAGCGAGCGAAGCGAGCGACTACATGCAGATCACCGAATCCATCCGCACCAGTCTCGAAGAAGTGAAGGGGCATCCTCTTCGCTCCTTTTTCACGCTCATCGGCGTCATTCTCGGGACGATGGCGCTCGTCGTCGTGCTCTCCGTGCTCGACGGGATCACCGCCGGAGTGTGGCAGGGCTTCGAGGATCTCGGACTCGATGGCGTGCTCGCGATGTCGCGGCGCACTCCGGCCGACAAGGTGGAGCGCGCGAAGGCGTACCAGTCGCGCGGCCTGCGCGTCGAAGACACGAGACGATTCGAGCAGAGCGAGCTGATCTCGGCGACGTCGCCCGTCGGTGAGACTCGTGCCGTCATCACCGCCGGCACGGTGACGCGCCGCGTGGATGTCTACGGTATCGGCGGCGGATTCAAGACGATCAAAGGCCGCAAGGCAGGCGAGGGTCGCTTCATCAACGAGAGCGACGATCAGAGCGTCGCCGCCGTCTGCGTCCTCGGATTCAAGCTCAGGCAGCAGCTCTTCGGCGGCGACGAGGCGATCGGCCAGCAGGTCAATCTTGGCGGCCGCCGCCTCACCGTCATCGGCGTCGGCACGAAGTTCAACATGGAATTCGTGAACGACGACGACATGCGGAAGGAAACCGGCGGCATCTACATCCCGTTCTCGGTGTACCGCGACATGTTCGGCCGCAATTCGATGTCGTACATGCTGGCCAAGGCCGTCGATCCCGAGAAGTCGATCGATGCCGAGGATGAGGCGAGCGCCGTGATGCAGAAGGCGCACAACGGAATTCGCGATGTGAAGATCGACAACATCGGCAAGGAGATCGCGAAGGAGCGCGGCAAGGTGGTCGTGCTGCTGCGCAACTGGCGCATCGTCTTCTTCTCCATCGCCGGCATCTCGCTGCTGATCGGCGGCGTCGGAATCTTCTCGGTGCTGAAGATCTCGATCTCCGAGCGCTTGTTCGAGATCGGCCTGCGCAAGTCGATCGGTGCGAGCGACGCGGAGATCTTCACGCAGTTCCTGATCGAGTCGGTGACCCTCTCGGTCGTGGGAGCCGCCGTGGGGCTGATGCTCGGCATCGTGATCGTCAAGGCGATCTCGGGCGCGTTCCCCGCGGGGCTTCCTGTGTCCTTTGCCGGACTCAGCGTGGCGAGTGGTTTCGCGATCTTCATCGGCCTCCTCGCCGGGCTGTACCCGTCGCTGACCGCCGCGCGGCTCGAGCCTGTCGAAGCGCTGCGAGCGTAGATCCCGACGCCCGACTTGGTTCCCCTCGCCCCGCGCAGGCAGGGGTGAGGGGCCTCTCCCGCTATCATTGTGCGCATGAAACGCACGTTTCTGATCCTCGCGGCGCTGATGGCCGCCTGTGCAGCCACTGCTGCCGACCTCACTGTCTCGCCGCGTGTCGGCACCGTCCTCGGCAACGACCTGATCACGCTGCGCACGGCCTCGCCGCTGCCATGCGACACCTGCAGCGTGACCGTCGCCTTCGGCGACTCGCGCGGCCGCAGCGCGAAGATCGTCGACCGCAATACGGTGACCGTCTTTTCGCCGCCGCACGCCCGTGCCGTCGTCGATGTCGTTCTAACCGCCGGCAGCACCACCTACATCGCGGGGGGAGGATTTTCCTTCTCCGGCTACGGCGGCGCGATCGCGCGCGAGAACTACCAGGCGGTGCTGATTCCGATCGTCGTCGCGCCCGACAATCCGGTCGGCGGCGCCAACGGCTCGCGCTGGCTCACGCAGCTCTGGCTGCGCAACGCCGGCTCGCGGCCCGTCGAATATTTCTACGGCTATCCCGCCTGCAGCGAGAACTGCACGGGCGATGCGCCGTTCCCGTACATGACGCCCGGCACGTCCGTCGCGTCGCCGGGCGGCATCACCGACGGGTCGCTCGCCTATCTGCAGCGCGGAGGTGCCGATTCGTTCAGCCTCTCGTTCCGCGTCCGCGATGTCTCGCGGACCAATGAAAACGCAGGCACCGACATCCCGATCGTTCGCGAAGACGACTTTCGCGCGACTCCCATCGAGCTGCTGAATGTCCCGATCGACTCGATCACGCGCACGGCGCTTCGCATCTACGACGTCGATGCGCTCGCGGTGCGCAACGCCACGGTCCGGGTCTTCGCGATGACCGGCGGCGATCCCGTCGGGATCAAGTCCGTCACGCTGACGCCGCGCGACAATCCGCGCAGCGGCTTCGTCGGGCTCGCGAGTTACGCGCTGATCTCCGATCTGCGATCGGCGTTCAGCGACATTCCCGACGGCCGCTACCGTGTGGAAGTGATCCCGTCGGGCTTCAACGGATGGGCATTCACTGCCTCGACGAACAACGACACGCAACTCGTGACGACGGTGACACCACAATGATCAGAAAGCAGACAGCAGAGGGCAAACAGCAGAAGAGCGTGGTGCAGCGGATCGTCAGGCTGGGCGTCTTCCTCTCCTGCGCCCTGCTGCCGGCCGTCTGCTGCCTGGCCGATATTTTTCCCAGGAGCGGCAGCGAGACCGGCGGCGACGTCATCACGATCAGCGGTCTCAATGCGTGCAGTCCATGCGTTGCGCCGTCGGTGCGCTTCGGCGGCGTTGCTTCGCAGAAAGTGTCCGTCGTCAGCAGCGGCACGCTGCAGGTCATCACGCCGCCGCACGTGCCGGGCGCGGTGAACATCACGATCGAGCCATCTTCGTTCGGAAGCGTCTCCGTCCCGTTCACCTACACGACGTCCGGCACCCTTCTCAAGGACAACTTCGAGCGCGTCCTGATCCCGCTTTCTCTCGGCGCGAAGCAGTTTCCCGGGGCCTACTTCTCGCTCTGGGCGAGCGAGCTCTGGATCTACAACAGCAATCCGTGGAACAGCGAGATTCTCTTCGGCAACCCCGATTCGAACGCGGGGTCGAGGCCGGTCATCGCCGCCGGCGAGACGCGCAACGCGAGTTACGTCGGCTCGTCGCAGCAGGCGTTCGGGCTGCTCGTCTGGGTCCAGCGGGGCTCGTCGCGCGGCATCAACTTCTCGCTGCAGATCCGCGACATCTCGCGCGCGAAGATCCAGTCGGGAACGGAGATGCCGATCGTGCGCGAGTCGGAGTTCAAAGACACGATCGATCTGCTCAACGTCCCGATCGATCCCGGCATCTCGCGCACTGCGCTGCGCATCTTCAACCTCGATGCGACGGGGCAGGTGCCGGTTCACATCGTGATCACGAGAGCGGGCGGGGGAGAAGTCCTCGTCGATGACAGCAGCGTCCTGCTGCTCGTGGCCGGATTCGGCGGTACGGTGCAGACGTTCGCGCACTTCGTCTCGCTCGACGACCTCTTCCTGCGCTATCCGCAGCTCGCAGGCGCGGGGCCGGTCGAGATCTCGATCTCGACGGCGGGCAGCGAAAAGATCTGGGCCTTCGCCGCGGTGACGAACAACAACACACAATTGATCACGACGGTGTTTCCGCATTGACGCCGTCCGATCCGCGCTTCGTCGTGCACGTCACCGCGGAGATGCTGCGGCATAGCCGCATCAACGAGACTTTGTTCTTCGGCGGGCAGATCTTCGACATCGCGGCGCTTTTTCTGATCCTGACGACCGGTTTGTCGAAGCGTCTGCGCGATGCCGCGCTTCGCATCACCCGGCGGCCGCTCGTCGCGGCGATGCTGTTCATCGCGCTGCTGATCTCGGTGATGTCGCTGCTCGACTTCCCGCTGCTGGTCTACGGCGACTTCATCGTGCCGCACGAATTCGGTCTCACCGATCAGCGCTTCGGCCCATGGCTGATCGATGCAGTGAAGTCGTTCGCCGTGACCATCGCGATCATCTGTCCGCTCGGCGCATTCGCCTGGCGCGCGCTGGCGAGGTACAAGCGCTGGTGGCTCGTCCTCTGGGCGGCGTCGGTTCCCATTTCGCTGTTCCTCGTCTTCATCGCGCCGGTCGTCCTCGATCCGCTCTTCAACGATTTCAAGCCGCTCCGCGATCGCGCGCTGGAGCACGATCTGCTCGCAGAGGCGCAGCGTGCAGGCATCGAGCGCGGCCGCGTTTTCGAGGTCGACAAGTCGAAGCAGACGCACACCATGAACGCGTACGTGACGGGCATCGGCGCCTCGAAGCGCATCGTGTTGTGGGATACGACGCTGGCCAAGCTCAATCACGACGAAGTGCTCGCCGTGATGGGGCACGAGATGGGCCACTACGTGCTGAACCATCTCTGGAAGGGGCTGGCGTTCAGCGCGGTCGCGACGCTGTTCGCATTCGCGCTCGCGCAGGCGCTCTATGAACGGACGGTCACGCGCTTCGGCGCGCGCGACGATCTCGCGATGATTCCCTGGATGCTCGTCATCGCCGCCGTGATCGTGTTCTTTTCGTCGCCGGTGTCGAGCGCCTTCTCGCGGCACGTCGAACATGAAGCGGACCGCTTCGGCCTCGAGCTCACGGGACTCCGCGAGCCGATGGCCACCTCATTCGTGAAATTCGCAGAGGACTCGAAAGTGAACCCCGCGCCGCCGGCGTTCATCGAGTGGTGGCATTACTCGCACCCCTCGACGAACAAGAGGATTGCATTTTGCCTCGAGGGGGATGGGACGAATGGGACCTATGGGACCTATGGGACCTATGGGAAGAAGTGAGACCCGTTCGCTCCACCTATAGGTCCCATCGAGAGAGTGAACTCTGCGCCAGGCTCGACGAACAAGGCTTGAGGGGATGGGACGAATGGGACCTATGGGACCTATGGGACCTATGGGACCTATGGGAAGAAGTGAGACCCGTTCGCTCCACCTGTAGGTCCCATCTAGAAGGTGAACTCTGCGCCGGGCTCGACGAAGAAGCCTTGAGGGGATGGGACCTATGGGAGGAAGTGAGACCCGTTCGCTCCACCTATAGGTCCCATCGAGAAGGTGAACTCTGCGCCGGGCTCGACGAAGAAGCCTTGAGGGGATGGGACCTATGGGAGGAAGTGAGACCCGCTCGCTCCACCTATAGGTCCCATAGGTCCTATAGGTCCCATCCTCCCATCCTCCCATCACACCCTGCGCGACACATCCCGCAGTCTCTCCACCAGCAGTTCGCACATCGCGACGGAGAACTTCGCCAGCAACTGGGGCTCGAATGCCAGGGCTTCGGTCAGCGTTCGGTTGTCCCAGGCGCGCACGGCGGATCCTTCGCCGGCGCGCACCGACACCGTGCGCGGCGAATCGTCGATGAACGACACTTCGCCGAGGACGTCGCCGGGGCCGACGGTGGCCACGACGACTTCTTTGCCATCGCGATCCGCGACGATGTCGAGGTGCCCGTCTTCGATCGCGAACAGCGTCGAGTCGCTCTCTCGCGCCCGGATCAGATAGTCGCCCTCGCTGAGATAGCGCATCTTGCCGAGCTTTTCGACACGCGCACGCTCCTCGCCGGTCAGATAGCGAAAGAGTGGATGATCGGACTGCGGCGGAAAGACGTTCATGTCCTCTTCATCATGACCACTTCAGGAACCACTCGCAATGCGGCTGTCCCTTCGCGAAGCAGGTCGTCTGTTCCACCGTGATGTCCTTGGCGCCGGTGAGCTCCGTCATCCGCTCGATCCAGCCGGTGACACGGGCACAGCCGGCGGCCTCAGACGGAAAGTTGATGAGCCGGAGACGCGCGCTCTTGTCGGTCGGCTGTTCGATCTTGATCTCGCCGCGGTTGTAGAGCGAGCTCCACATCTGCGTCGCTTTTCCCAGCAGCGCCTGCGGCGTCATCACGAGCGCGAAGAACCGGTAGATCCCTTTGATCGCATCGCCCGCCGCGGCTCGTCCTGCGCGCCGCGCGAATGCTTCGACCGGCTCGCCTTTCGCTCTCGCCGCCTCTTCCGTGAGGCGGTTCAGCATGTGGACCGGAACGGTCTCCGTCGCCAGAAACGGCGTCCGGAAGCGCGCTGCGAATTCGGGAGGGAGATTGCCGAGCGCGCGCTCGCGTTGCTCGGCCGTCAGATCCGTCTCGATGAACTTCTGCAGGCTCCGGACCGGGGAGCCCTTCACGGTGACGGTTGCTTCGTCGATTGCGGCTGCCATGGTTTTCCTCCACGCACGTCCGATGGCCGCGAGATGCGATGAGTATAATGCCGATCCTTCCGGAGGGCACATGGACGAGCAGAACAGCGCCGCAACCGCGATTGAGGTTGCCGAAGAGAGCAATCAACCAAAATTCGGTCACAAGGACAAGCTCGAAGAGCTCTGCGTCAACACGATTCGATTTCTTGCCGTCGATGCCGTCGAGAAGGCGAAGTCGGGTCATCCCGGTACGCCGATGGGGATGGCCGACATGGCGTTCGTCCTCTGGACGGAGTTTCTGCGCCACGATCCGGCGGCGCCGAAATGGACGAATCGCGATCGCTTCGTCCTCTCCGCCGGCCACGCGTCGATGCTGCTGTACTCGCTGCTGCATCTCACCGGCTACTCCGACATGACGATGGAGCAGCTCGAGAATTTCCGGCAGTGGGGCTCGAAGACCGCGGGGCATCCGGAGTACGGTCACGCCACCGGCATCGAAGTCACGACCGGGCCTCTCGGCCAGGGCATCGCGCACGCCACGGGCATGGCGCTCGGCGAGAAGATGCTCGCGGCGCGGTTCAACGGCAGCGATGCATTCAAGCCGGTCGATCACTACATCTACGGCATCTGTTCCGACGGCGATCTGGAGGAAGGCATCAGCCATGAGGCCGCGTCGATCGCCGGTCATCTCGGCCTCGGCAATCTGATCTTCTTCTACGACGACAACAACATCTCGATCGAAGGAGAGACGCGTCTCTCGTTCTCCGAGGATGTGAAGAAGCGCTTCGAGTCGTACGGGTGGCACGTGCTGAAGATCGACGGACACGATCGCGATGCGATCCGCAAGGCGCTGCGCCGCGCGCAGAAGGAGACGTCGAAGCCGTCGCTCATCATCGCCAAAACGATCATCGGCTGGGGCTCGCCGAAGTATCACGGCACGGCGCGTGCGCATGGCGAGCCGCTCGGCGCGGATGAGGTGAAGGCGACGAAGCAGGCGCTCGGCTGGCCGGTCGAGCCGGCGTTCTACGTGCCCGATGAAGTGCGGGCCGAGTTCGCGCGGAAGACGAAGAAGCAGGCACGCTCGCGCAAGGTGTGGGAGAAGGGCTTCAAGGAATGGCGCGAGCGCAATCCGCAAATGGCGGAGGAGTGGGACCGCTACTGGAATCACACGCTGCCGGAAGGCTTCGAGATGCAGCTCGTCGAGGCGGGCAAATCGGATAAGGCGCTCGCGACGCGCGCGCTCTCCGGACAAGTCATTCAGAAACTCGCGGCGATTGCGCCATTCGTCGTCGGCGGTTCCGCGGATCTCGCGCCGTCGACGAACACGTTGATCAAGGACGCGACGTCCATCGAGCGTCCGAAAGGGGAGGAGTCGCACGCCCCGAACGCGGACATCTTCAAAGGCCGCAATCTTCATTTCGGGATTCGCGAGCACGGCATGGGGGCGATTCTCAACGGCCTCACGCTGTACGGCGCGTGGCGTGCGTACGGCGCGACGTTCCTCATCTTCTCCGACTACATGCGTGCCTCGGTCCGGCTCGCGTGCCTGATGAACATCCCTTCGATCTTCATCTACACGCACGATTCCGTCTTCCTCGGCGAGGACGGCCCGACGCATCAGCCGATCGAGCATCTCTGGGCCCTGCGCTACATCCCCAACATGACGCTGTTCCGTCCGTCGGATGGCGCGGAGACGGCGATGGCGTGGGCGTGGGCCGTGGCAAAGGCGCAGGGGCCGACCGTGATCGTGCTGACGCGGCAGAAGCTCGAGCCGCTGCCGCATGGCGATGGATTCGACGCGCATCAGATCTGGCGCGGCGCGTACGTCCTCGACCGGTACACCGAGGGCGACATCACGCTGATCGCCACCGGGTCGGAGACGCCGCTGGCCGTCAAGACGGCGGATCTGCTGAAGGAGCAGGGTGTCCGGGCGCGCGTGGTCTCGGCGCCATGTCTCGATCTCTTCGATCGTCAACCAGTTGACTATCAGAACGAAGTCCTCGGTGACCGCTCGAAGGTCGTCGCGATCGAAGCCGGGCGCTCCAACGGCTGGTATCAGTACGTGAACCACGATGCGCTGGTGATCGGCATCGACACGTTCGGCCATTCCGCCCCGTACGAGCAGATTGCCGAGCATCTCGGCTTCACGCCGGAGAAGATCGCGGCGAGGATCAGGGAGTGGCGCAGCTGATCCTTACGGTGCCGGGCACGCGTTGCGCAGGGGATTCGAGGCATGGCTCGAGGATGGGAAAGCAAGTCCGTTGAGTCGCAGCAGGAAGAGCGCGGTGCGCTCGCGCGCGGTGAGGTCGATCTCAGGCAGAAAAAGCGCGAGAGCATCGAGATGTCGCGGCGCCGTGTGATGAACGAGCTGAGCAACGCACGCTCGGACGTGCATCGCACGGCGCTGCAGAATGCGCTGAGGCATCTCGATGACGAGTTGAGCAGGCTGGGCTAGCCGGCGCCCGCTCGGCGAAAGAGCTCCCTGACCGCGACGAGATGCGCGGAGAACGCGCGTCGTTTTGCTGCGAGATCGCATTCGGAATGCCGCTCGCCCAGCAGCACTTCGCGCGTGCGCAGTGCGCCGAGGTTTGCGATTGGCGCGAGCCGTTCCCAGCGGCGCTCCAGGAACCCGAGCGGCAGCCGGTGCCGCGGACGGATGACGATGACGCGGTCGCGGTACTCCGCGGCGATCTCATGCTCATAGTCCTCGGGGTGCCTGTAGAGGCCTCCCTCGCTCTCGCCTTTCATCGTGATCAGCACGACCGCATCGCAGCCGCGCGCGAAGAGAAATTCGTAGGGGATGTTGTTCGTCCAGCCGCCGTCGCCGTACGGCTCGCCATCGATGTCCAGAGGATGCGTGTAGAACGGGCGCAGATAGTTGCTCGCGAGGAGCAGACGGAACGGATCGCTGGTCTCGCGCAGATCGAAGATCACGTTCTGCCGGTCGCGAAGCCGAGTCAGGGCGATGTACACCGGCATCCTGAATCGCGGTCCGATGTAGCGTGCGAATCCGCGCTCGTGCAGCCGCGACCAGATGAACGGCGAGTGTTCGCGGAACAGATTGCGGAGATCGATGTACGGCATGCGGCAGAAGAAGCGCCAGTAGTAGCGAAGGCGATCGGCGTTTCCGGCCGCGACCGCCGCCGCGTTCCACGCCCCGGCGGAGACGCCGAGGGTCATGGCCGGAGTGACACCGAGCTTCATCAGCTCTTCGACGGCGCCCACCTGGAAGATGCAGCGCGCCGAGCCGCCCGAGAAGAGGAAGCCGGGCGTTTTCGCAGATCGGAGGAGCTCGAGCGGCGTCACGCGCGAAGAATACCCAATAGAATCCTCTTCGATGCGCATTCGTCTCGTGGTCCTTCTTCTCCTCGCCGCCGCCGCCCGCGCCGACTATCGCGAATTCAAGGAGTTCCCGGTCGATCCGTCGATCGAGACGAAGCTTCGCCACGTCGCCGACGCCACGGTCAAAGAGTTCCCGAAGCTGAAGCCCGAGGATCTGTCGATGACCGTCATCGACATGACGACGATGTCGACGATCTCGCGCGGCGATTACCGCGGTGACGCAGCGTTCTATCCGGCCTCCGTCGTCAAGCTCTTCTTCATGGCCGAGGCGTTTCATCAGAAAGTGCAGTCGCAGCCGGACATGCCGCGCGCGCTGGGGGAGATGATGCGGATCTCCGACAACGACGCCGCGGCGTTCATCATGGATGTCATCAGCGACACCGCGGCTGGTCCCGAGCTGGATGGGCGCGCGCTGAAGAAGTTCATCGACAAGCGCTCGGTGATCAATCGCTGGCTCACGCCTCTCGGCTACGACATCAGCGCGATGGCGAAGCCGTGGAGCTTCAGTCCCTACGGCCGCGAGATGCAGCTCCTCGGCGCCAACCGTGAGAACCGCAATCGCGCGACGACGAACGCGATCGCGTCCCTCATGCTCTGGATCGTTCGCGGCCGCGCGGTATCGCCGGAGGCGAGCAAGGCGATGATGGAGCTGCTGGCGCGGCCGCTCGATCCGCCTCGCAGCGATGAGAATCAGGTGAAGGAATTCATCGGCGAGTCGCTGCCGAAGGGCTCGAAGCTCTGGTCCAAGGCGGGATGGACGAGCGAGGTGCGCCACGACGCCGCGTATGTCGAGCTCCCTTCCGGGAGGAAGTACATCGTCGTGATCTTCACGCGAGGCGTCGCCGATGACGTGAAGCTGGTTCCGTCGATTGCAGCGAAGATTTTCGCGGAGATGGAGTAGTGCAGGATTACATGGCCGCGGTCTGCGTCGTGTTGCCGCAGCCAACGCGAGTGAGAATCGCGCCGCGCGCGGCAATCGTCCTGGCCGAGATGTCGGCGACCGGCGCGCACGAGCCGGACGAGATCATGGCGATCGGCTACTACCGCAACGTGGCCCTGCGCGCCGAAGCGGATCATGTGAAGCATGTGCTCGAGAGCTTCGTGCGCGATGGCGAGATCCATTGGGGCGAGACCGCATGGCACGAGATGGAGCCGCACGAGATTCCTCCGACGGCGCGAGAAGGCGTCTGGTTCGCCGGCAGTCCCGACTATTTCAGTCACTGGACGTGATGGGGGGCGAAGAGCGAAATTCAGAGTTGCACGGCGGGAGCGGGAAGCTCGTGTGGTGGGGCGATCGGGTGATTCTTTCGCGGTGCTTTGAAAAGCGAAATGCAGAACGCAGAACGCAGAATGAAGAATTGAGAAAGAGCGACGCGCGAAGCGCCACATCAAGTCTGAATTCTGAATTTCGCTTTTGACTCTCGTCAGAGCGGCGAATCCGGAACCCTCGCACATCCGTATTGGAGGGCATGGAAACGAACAAGCACATCGTTCGCCGCCTCGTCAGCGAGGCTCAGCAGGGGAGAGACGTCAGCGTCGTCGACGAATTGCTCTCGCCGAATTTCGTCGATCATTCGCCGATGCCCGGCGTGGAGCCGACACGCGATGGGGTGAAGATTCTCTTCGGCGCGCTGCACGCGGCGTTCCCCGATCTGACCGTGACGATTCACGATCAGATTGCGGAGGGCGACAAGGTCGTCACGCACAAGACCTTCACCGGCACGCACCGCGGCGACTTCCTCGGCATTCCCGCGAGCGGCAATGCGATCGACTTCGAAGTGATCGACATCCTGCGCGTGCGTGGCGAGAAGATCACGGACCATTGGGCGGTCATCGACAAGCTCACGCTGATGAAGCAGCTCGGCGCGGTGCAGAGCTGAAGCCGATTCAGCGCTAACGCTCGGGATGAGCTCCGAGGAAGATCAGCTCCACGCCGGGAATGTCGAGCATGTCGCGCTCCAGCGGGATGTAGCGCCGGCCGCGGAAGCGATCGGCGAAGAGCGGGCGCGGCACTTCCACATGGACCTCGTATTCGGGGAAGAGCTCTTCCTGCAGCGGCGGCACCTCGGCGAGTCCCCACGCCGCCGGATCAGGGTTGGCGGCCATCACGATGAAATCGCCGGAGCTCTCGACGTCGACGTCGCGCTCATCGCGCAGCGCAGCGTTGAATGCGAAATGCGTGTGGCCTTCATGCGACGTCAATGAATACATCCCTTCCGCCGCGACGCGCGCGGCAGGGAGATAGCGAGCGCCGCGCGTCTTCGTCAGATACGTGTGGGCGTCGAGCGCCGCGGCGACGTGCAGCGGATCGCTGACGAGATCGACGAATCCCCAGAAGCGGTCGCGCAGATGCTTGCGTCCGGCAGCGATGATGCGCTGCTGCTGCCCGTCCGACGGCGCGAGCACGATCAGCAGCCGCTGCACATCGGCGAGCGATTCCACCTCTTCGTGCTCGACCCGCGGGCGATAGAGAATCGAAATGTTCCCCTGCTCCAGGATCTCCACCCGTTGCTCGACGGCGCGCCCCATACCCTGGGCTAGAATCAAAAACACGGCCATGCTGCGAATCGTCCTCGGGCTCGGTGCGGTCACGGTTCTGACCGTCATCCTTCTGATGCTCGGCAAGCGCCATGCGCGGCGGCTGCAGCGGGCGCGCCGGATCCGCATCGATCGATTCAAGCTCAAGCGTCAGCACGCCGACATCGAGCTCCAGGTGTTCGGCCATCGCGAGGTCGTCCATGCGATCCAGCGCTATGCGCGCGAGAATCGCGTCTCGACCGATCAGGCGACGAAGGTCGCCAGGACCTATCTGCGCGAGATCGTTCCGAAGTTCAACCTGCTGGCCTACTACCGTTTCGGCGCGCCCATCGCCCGCGCGATCATGCACTTCCTCTACCGTCCCGTGGTCGAGCGGACACCGATCCGCGATTTCAATCAGGTCGCAGCCAAAGGGACGGTCGTCGTCTACTGCATCAACCACCGCTCGAACGCCGACTACGTGCTCGTCGCGCACATGCTCTTCAAGTTCATCTCGCTGTCCTACGCGGTCGGAGAGTGGGCGCGCGTCTGGCCGTTGAATCATCTCTTCAAGTGGTTCGGCGCCTACTTCATCCGCCGCCGCTATCGCGAGCCGCTCTATCACGCAGTCCTTTCGAGCTTCGTGCAGACGATCACCAGCAATGGCGTGACGCAGGGCATCTTTCTCGAAGGCGGCCTCACGCGCGACGGCGCATTCCAGAAGCCGAAGCTCGGGATGCTCGACTACATCGTCGGCTCCAAACGCGATCCGGAGTTCGACTCGCTGCTCGTGCTGATGCCGACGGCGATCAATTACGACCGCGTGCTCGAGGATCGCAATCTCACCGAAGAGCTCGTCGGGAAAGAAGATCGCTCGACGAAGATCGAGAAGCTCAACACGACGCTCGAGTTTCTCTTCAAGAATCTCGTGCGCAGCTTCGTGAAGCGATTCAAGCGGTACGGCTATGCGGTCGTGACGTTCGGCACGCCGATCATCGTCGATGACTTCATCCACGAGCATCCGTCGATCCTCGCGCCCACGTTCGAGGAGCGGAAAGGTCCATTGACGGAGCTCGCCGAGAAGGTGATGCACGAGATCTCGAACGTGCTCCCGCTGACGCCGGTGACGCTCGTCGCGCGTGTCTTCACGAAGCTCGAGTCCTGCACGGAAGCCGAGATGGCGGCGGCTCTCGATGCCGAGCGCAAGGCGTTCGCCGATCGCGTCTGGCTCACCCGCGAGCACAACGGCGCCGAGATCTGGGAATCCGCGCGCGCGATCCTGCAGCTCCGCCATCTCGTGGACGAACGCGATGGACGATGGAGCTGGAACCCGGAAGAGCGCCTGCTGCGCGACTACTACGCGAACTCGCTGCTGACGTTCGAGGAAGTGAAGGCGAGAGGGTGGCCGGAGCGGAGGCGGGATGAAAAGGTCGTGGCCGCAGTCAAAGAGGCGATGGGAGGATAGGACCTATGGGACCTATACGACCTATGGGGAGCCACCCATAGGTCCTATAGGTCCCATAGGTCCCATTTGTCCTACGCCGTCACCGAATCCAGAAACCCGTACAGCCGATCGAGCACCATGCCGGTCGCCTTCTCTGCCTGCGCCTTCTTCGCGTCGTCATCGCAAAGGCGTGCGAGCAGCTCGCGCGACGTCGCCGAGTGGTGCACATCCGCTTCCTCGTGCACGCTGAAGAACGCCGGGGCGCTCATGCCGTAGTGCTGTGCGAGGCCGGCGATCTTCGCCTTTGCCACCGCAGGGATCTGCGACTCGTAGGCGTAGAGCGCCGCGAGTCCCTCGTGGAGCGCACCTTCGCGCGCGAGTGACTGCATGCAGGCGATCAGCGACCGCGTGGCGTCGTTCGGCGAGCCGGCCTTCACCTCATCGCGCGAGAGGCCGAGGGATTCGCAGAAGCGGAGCCAGAGCTCGGGATGATTTTCGGGACCGCGCTCTTCCTCGATCAGATTCTCGAGCAGCAACTGGCGGACCGCAATGTCGTCGGTGTGCGCGTGGATGCCGCTGAGAAACGTGGGGAAGGCGAGCGCGTAATGCCAGTACTGCCGCGCGTACTCCTTCAGCTCGTCACGAGTGAGCGTGCCGCAGGTCCAGCGCTGATAGAACGGGTGGTCGAGAAGATGTTTGGATGCAATCCGGGCGTCGAGAGTGTCCAACGTCATACCTCCATGTGATTCGGGATTCGCGGAGTGTAACTCATCAGACGGTGTTCACCGTCACCTCCCGCTGTCTGCTGCCTGCTGTCGGCTGCCTGACCGTTTGATATGCTCCAGCCATGTCGCACAACACCTTCAATACACTCGATTCCTTCGATCTCGGCAATGGAAAAACCGGACGGTTTTACTCGCTGCCGAAGCTTGCCGTCGCTGGGTTTGACGTCTCGAAGCTTCCCGTCTCGATCCGCATCGTGCTCGAGTCGGTTCTTCGCAATGTGGATGGGAAGAAGATCACCGAGAACGACGTCGCAACGCTCGCGAAATGGCAGCCGAATGCCGAGCGGACGGAAGAGATTCCGTTCATGGTCGCGCGCGTCCTGCTGCAGGACTTCACCGGCGTGCCGCTGCTCGTCGACCTTGCGGCGATGCGCTCCGCGGCCGAGCGTGCGAAGAAGGACCCGAAGATCATCGAGCCGCTCGTCCCTGTCGACCTCGTGATCGACCACTCGGTGCAGGTCGACGCGTTCGGCCGCGAGGATGCGCTGCAGCTCAACATGGACATCGAGTTCAAGCGGAACCAGCAGCGCTATCAGTTCCTCAAGTGGGGGACGCAGGCCTTCAACGGATTCCGCGTCGTGCCTCCCGGCATCGGCATCGTGCATCAGGTCAACCTCGAGTACCTCGCGCGCGGCGTGCTGGAGAAGGATGGGGTCTGGTATCCCGACACGCTGGTCGGCACCGACTCGCACACGACGATGATCAACGGCATCGGCATCGTCGGCTGGGGTGTGGGCGGCATCGAGGCCGAGGCCGGGATGCTTGGTCAACCTGTTTACTTCCTCACGCCGGATGTCGTCGGCGTGCATCTCAGCGGCTCGCTCTCGGAAGGTGTCACCGCCACGGATCTCGTGCTGACGATCACGGAGATGCTGCGCAAGGCGAAGGTCGTCGGCAAGTTCGTCGAGTACTTCGGCGAAGGGGCGGCGTCGCTCTCGCTCGCCGATCGCGCGACGATCGCGAACATGGCGCCGGAGTACGGCGCGACGATGGGCTTCTTCCCGGTCGACGACGAATCGCTCCGCTACTTCTCGCTCACCGGCCGCACCGACGAACAGGTGAGCGCGTTCGGCAACTACTTCAAGGCGCAGGGACTCTTCGGCATGCCGAAGAAGGGCGAGCTGCTGTACAGCAAGGAGCTCGAGCTCGATCTCGCGTCGGTCGTGGCGAGCGTCGCCGGTCCGAAGCGTCCCCAGGATCGCATCGAGATCCGCGCGCTGAAGACGAAGTTCACGAACGAGCTGCAGTCGGAGCCGCCCAACGGCTACGGCAAGACCGCAGCGGAGATCGCGCGCAAGGCCTTCACGAGCGAAGGTGCAGCGTCCGGTGTGGCGAGTGGCGGCGGCGCGCAGACCATGGACGTCGCCGCGTCGGCGAGGAAGAACACGAGCCTCGTGACCGAAGAGGAGATGGTGAACAACCGTCCGACTCCCGATCGCGTCGATGCGGCCACCGTCTCCTCGACGGGCAGCGTCGAGCTGCATCACGGCGATGTGCTCATCGCCGCGATCACCTCCTGCACGAACACCAGCAATCCCTCGGTCATGCTGGCCGCGGGGCTGCTCGCGAAGAAGGCGGTCGAGCGCGGGCTCACTGTGAATCCCGTGGTGAAGACGTCGCTCGCGCCCGGCTCGCGCGTCGTCACCGAGTACTACCGGCGCAGCGGCCTCCAGCCCTATCTCGACAAGCTCGGTTTCTACACGGTGGGCTACGGCTGCACCACGTGCATCGGCAACTCCGGCCCGCTCGATCCGACGATCGAAGAAGCGATCAACAAACACGATCTCGTCGCGGCGAGCGTGCTTTCCGGCAACCGCAACTTCGAGGCGCGTGTGCATCAGTCGATCCGCGCGAACTTCCTGATGTCGCCTCCGCTCGTCGTCGCCTTCGCGCTCGCCGGCCGGATCGACATCGACCTGACGACCGAGCCGATCGGCCGCGCGAACGGCCAGGACGTCTACCTTCGCGACATCTGGCCGTCGATGAGCGAGATCAAAGAGATCATGCAGAAGGCGCTCGATCCCGCGGACTTCCGCCGGCTCTACTCCAGCTTCGCCGATCAGAATCCGCTCTGGAACGAGATTCCGTCGACCGCGGGGCAGCTCTACTCGTGGGACGTGCAGTCGACCTACATTCAGGAGCCGCCGTTCTTCGAGAACTTCGGGATGTCGGCGTCGAAGGCGGCAGACATCGAGAACGCGCGTCCGCTCGCGATCTTCGGCGATTCGGTGACGACGGACCACATCAGCCCCGCCGGCTCGATCAAGAAGGATTCGCCCGCGGGCCGCTATCTGATCGAGAACGGCGTGCAGCCGCAGGACTTCAACAGCTACGGCTCGCGCCGCGGCAACGATCGCGTCATGACGCGCGGCACCTTCGCGAACGTGCGCATCAAGAACCTCATGGTGCCCGGCGTCGAAGGCGGCGTGACGGTGCATCAGCCGTCGGGCGAACGGATGTCGATCTACGACGCTGCGATGCGCTATCAGAAAGACGGCACGCCGCTGATCATCGTTGCCGGTCAGGAGTACGGCACCGGTTCCTCCCGCGACTGGGCCGCGAAAGGCACGCGGCTGCTCGGCGTCAGCGCCGTCGTCGCGCAGAGCTTCGAGCGCATCCATCGCTCGAACCTCGTCGGGATGGGCGTGCTCCCTCTGCAATTCGAAGAAGGAACGAACGCATCCTCGCTCGGCCTCACCGGCGGTGAGACGTTCGCCGTGAAGGGCATCACCGGCAATCTGCACCCGCGCCAGAAAGCCACGCTGGTGATCAACTATCCCGGCGGCCGCGTCAACGAAGTGCCGGTCATCGTGCGCATCGACACGCCGATCGAGGTCGATTACTACGAGCACGGCGGGATCCTGCCGTTCGTGCTGAGACAGTTGATGTCGTGATTGGTTCCGCGGTTGCGCGGGCTCGCGGGCTCGGAGGTGGAGTCCACCGCGAGCCCGCGTGACCGCGAGCCCGCGCGACCTTGTATTCTTCCGCGCGCAATGAGACGCGCACTGATCCTGCTCCTCCTCGCACTCCCTCTCTTCGCTCAGAAAAAAGAGCTGACTCTCGAATCACTCTACAGTTCCTCGGGGAAGGTCTATTACAGCGGTGCGGTCCAGAGCGGCTTTCAGTGGATCGACGACTCGTCGTTCTTCTGGCCGCGTACGGATGAGAAGGGGAAGCTCGTCGAATGGCAGCGCTTCGATGTGAAGAGCGGGAAGGTCTCGCGCTTCTTCGATACCGCTGCGATGCAGAAGGCGCTGGTGGAGGCGGGACTCGCCGAGGATGCTGCGATGGCCGCATCGAAATCGAGGGCGCAGAACTTCGACGCGAAGAAGGATGCGATCCTCGTCGAGGCGGCGAACGATCTCTTCCTCTACTCACTCGTGAAGCAGACGGCGACGCGGCTGACGTCGTCTCCGGCGCGCGAAGAGATCGCGACGTTCAGCCCTGACGGCCAGCGCGTCGCGTTCGTGCGCGACAACAATCTCTGGGTCGTCGACATCGCGGGGCAGCGCGAGCGGCAGCTCACGACCGATGGCGGCGCGCTGATCCTCAACGGCATCCTCGACTGGATGTACGACGAGGAGGTCTACGGCCGCGGTACACAGCGCGGTTACTGGTGGAGCCCCGACTCGAAGCACATCGCCTTCCTGCATTTCGATGAGCGCGATGTGCCGGTGTATCCGGCGCTCGAGCAGCTCGAGTATCACCCGGCCGTCTCGCCGCAGTTCTACCCGAAGGCGGGCGATCCGAATCCCCACGTGCAGCTGATGATCGCCTCGGCAGCGGGCGGCGATCCCGTCACGGTGGACAACCATCGCTACACGAGCGGCGACTTTCTGATCGTGCGCGCCGGCTGGAACGGCGACGGCTCACAGCTCACGTATCAGATTCAGAATCGCGAGCAGACCTGGCTCGATCTCGACATCGTCGGGCTCGATGGCGAGGGGAGCCGGACGATTCTCCGCGAGACGACGAAGGCGTGGGTCGATCCGATCGACAATCCGTCGTTCCTCGCCGACGGCTCGTTCCTCTGGCTGAGCACGCGCGACGGCTATCAGCACCTCTATCACTACAAGACCGACGGCACGTTGATCGGACAGGTGACGAAAGGCGAGTGGGAAGTCGCCGAACTGCAGGGCGTCGACGAGAAGAACGGCTGGATCTATTTCACTGCGAACGAACGCGCGAACATCGATGTCGATGTCTACCGGACGACTGTAGGACAAGCGCCCTCGCCTGTCCGTCTCTCGGACAAGGCCGGCAGGCATTCACCGAAATTCAACCCATCCTTCACGCACTTCATCGACAGTTGGAACGACGTCATCACACCGACACAGGTGCGCCTCCATCGTGCGGACGGCCAGCTCGTGAAGGTGATCGATGAGAATCCGGTTCTGGCGCTCACGCATCCGGAGTTCCTGCAGGTGAAGACGCGCGACGGCGTCACGCTCGACGCGCTGATGATCAAGCCGGCGAACTTCGATCCGGCGAAGAAGTATCCGGTCTTCGAGTATCACTACGGAGGACCGCATGCGCCAGAAGTCCGCAACGCATGGCGTGGGACGAACACGCTGTTCCTGCAGTTGATCGCGAATCAGGGCGTCGTGGTCTGGCTCTGCGACAACCGCGCTGCCAGCGGCCGCAGCGCCGCTTCCGCATGGACGCTCTACAAGCATCTCGGCGAAGTCGAGCTGCGCGACATGGAGGATGGTCTCAAGTGGCTCGCGTCGCAGCCGTACATCGACGGCTCGCGGATGATGACGTACGGCTGGAGCTACGGCGGCTTCATGACCGCGTATGCCATGACGCACAGCAAGCTCTTCGTGGCCGGCATCGCGGGCGGCAGCGTCACCGACTGGCGCGACTACGACACCGTCTACACCGAGCGCCTCATGCTGATGCCGCAGAACAATCCCGAGGGGTACAGGAACAGCTCACCGCGATTCGCGGCGAAGAATCTGCACGGCCATCTGCTGCTGATCCATGGCACGGTCGACGACAATGTCCATCCGCAGAACGCGATTCAGTTCATCTACGAGCTGGAAAAGGCGCAGATCCCGTTCGAGATGAAGCTCTATCCGGCGAGCGCGCATGGGGTGAGGAATCCTCTGCTCGTGTTCGATCTCCAGAAGACGATTCTGGAGTTCGTGAGGAAACAACTGCTGTAGCGACCCCGCCCGGCATACCGTTCGCACACGCCGGGAATATGAGCAGTCCCGGCAGTGTCGATTGAAAACCAATGACGACGATTGACGAACCGACGACGCACACCGGGAAGGCGTTCGAGCTTTCCCGTCGCGCCACCCTCATGCCCGCATCGCCGATCCGGCGCCTCGCGCCGCTCGCCGATGCCGCGAAGGCGCGCGGCACGCGCGTCTATCACCTGAACATCGGCCAGCCGGACATCGAGACGCCGGCCTGCATGCGCGAGCGTCTGCGCCAGCTCGACGAGCGCGTGCTCGAATACTCGCCGTCGACCGGCACTCCCGATTTTCTCCGCTCGCTGCAGCATTACTACGAGCACCGCGTCGGCGTGTCGCTCTCGACGTCGCAGATTCTCGCGACGACGGGCGGCAGCGAAGCGCTGCTCTTCGCGTTCATGGCCTGCGCCAATCCTGGCGATGACGTGATGATGCTCGAGCCGTTCTACGCGAATTACCGCTCGTTCACGACGATGGCCGGGCTGGAGATCGTCCCGGTGACGAGCCGCGGCCGCGACGGGTTTCACATCCCCGCGCGCGAAGCGTGGGAGCGTGCGCTGACTCCGCGCACGCGCATCGTCGCGCTCTGCAATCCGAACAATCCGACCGGCACCGTGTACGGGCCGGACGAGCTGCGCATGATCGCCGACTTCTGCCGCGAGCATGGACTCTTCCTCATCTCAGACGAGGTCTATCGCGAGTTCGTCTACGACGGAAAGAAGGCGATGTCGGCGCTCGAGCTCGAAAACGCGGAAGAGTTCGTGATCGTCGTCGACAGTCTCTCCAAGCGTTACTCCGCCTGCGGCATTCGCCTCGGCTCGCTCGTCACGCGCAACCGCGAGATCTACGACGCCTGCTGGAGAATGGCGCAGGGGCGCCTTTCACCTCCCGGCATCGCGCAGTTCATCGCGGTCGGTGCGATGGAGCTCGGCGAGGAGTACACGCGCGAAGTCGTGGCGGAGTACCAGCGCCGCCGCGACGTTCTCTACGAAGGATTGACCTCGATCCCCGGCGTCTTCCTCGCGAAGCCGGAAGGTGCGTTCTACTGCGTAGCGAAGCTCCCGGTCGACGACGCAAACGAGTTCGCCTCATGGCTGCTCTCCGATTTTCAGCACGAGGGAGCAACCGTAATGGTCGCCCCCGCCTCCGGCTTCTACGCCTCCGACCTCGGCCGCAACGAAGTCCGGATCGCCTACGTGCTGAACGAAACGGACCTAAGGGCGGCGGTGGAAGTATTGAGGAACAGTCTTTCCGCGTACAAATGAAACGAGCGATGAACTTAACGATGAACGATGAACGATGAACGATGAACGGGGACGACGGGGAGCAGGAAACTTCGTCCCATGTTCATCGTTCATCGTTCATCGTTTCAGTTAGAGTTCCTCCCATGAACTACTGGCTGATGAAGGTCGAGCCCTCGGCGTACAGCATCGATGATCTGAAGCGCGACGGTACTACGAGTTGGGAAGGCGTTCGCAATTATCAGGCGCGCAATTTCATGCGCGACGAGATGAAGGCCGGCGACAAGGTGTTGTTCTATGCGTCGAACGCCGATCCGTCCGGCGTGACCGGTCTCGCTGAAGTGAGCAGGGAAGCGAGGCCTGAGCCGAAGGACCCGACGTGGTGCATGGTCGACATCCGCTACGTCGACAAGTTCGCCGAGGTGGTGTCGCTCGAGACGTTGAAGAAGACGAAGGGGCTGGAGAACATGCTCGTCACGAAAAAGGGGACGCGCCTGTCGATTCAGCCGGTCACGAAGAGCGAATACGACATCGTGGTCAAGCTGGGAAAGCGCAGGACGAGCGCTTAGCTTGACTGCCCTTGTGACCACACAATGATCGAGGTCATCAAAGGCGACATCACGCGGCTCGAGGTCGACGCGATCGTCAATGCCGCGAACTCCTCCCTCCTCGGCGGTGGGGGAGTGGATGGCGCGATCCATCGCGCCGCCGGTCCGCAGTTGCTCGAGGAATGCCGGACGCTCGGCGGTTGTCCGGCCGGTGAGGCGCGTCTGACGCGCGGCTACAGACTCCCCGCGAAGTACGTGATTCACACAGTGGGCCCTGTATGGCGCGGCGGAACGCACAATGAGCCGGAGATTCTTGCGTCGTGCTATCGCAACAGCCTCGCGCTTGCCGTGAAGCATGGTGTGAAGACGATTGCGTTCCCGGCGATCAGTTGTGGTGTCTATGGCTATCCGGTCGCGGATGCTTGTGCACTCTCTGTCCGTGTGACCGCCGAATTTCTATCGGCGCACAATGGCATTGAGCGCGTACTGTTCGTTGCGTTCGGCGACGACGTGTTCCAGTCATGGCACAACGCGCTGGTCCATCTGACCAATCTCACTGTTCGCAGGTCACCTGACACAGGTCCGGGTGATCACTGACGCGACGAAGCGTCAGCAACAGGATGGCTCCCGTTCAACAGGGAGGAGTCATCGATGAGAAAAATCGTGTTGTTTCTGGTCATGGCCGCGTTGATCTGCGCGACAGCTCTTGCGCAGCCGGCAACGCGAGCCCGTGCTGCCGGCTCACCCGCGAAAATCGATTCCCTCGCGCTGACCGCAGCGAAGTCGGCTCTGCTCGCGAAGTATTCGCAGGCCGAACTGGAGAAAGGAGTCTTTGTCGGGTCGAGCTTCTGTCTCGCCTGCCATACGTCCAAGGCCTCTTACAGAGATACGAATCACGCCAGCTTCATTCGCCGTCCATTGGAGCAGTTCTCGCTGGTTCCTGGTAAAGGTGTCATTGCCGATTACGACGGCAACAAGACCGACGATTTCCGCCAGGGACTCGATTTCAACACCATCAGCTCGCCGTTCGATGCGTACAAGCCGAATGCGCCGAAGCTGTCCGTCGAGAGCGGCACGTACTATGTGACGATCGGCTCGCTGAAGATGCCGGTCGTATTCACGCTCGCCGGTCAACGCAACGGCAGCGCGCAGCGCTTTGTCGTCAAAGTTCCCGTGACGGATACGCAGAGCAAACTATCGGTCGATAATTACTTTGCACCGATTCAGTACACGCCCGCGACGGGCTGGTCTGCATACAATCCGACGCGGTGGTATGACTCCTCCAATGCGCCCAAATTCGCAGCAGGGATCGGCGCCGCATCGCTTGTCGCATCGAACGGCCCTTCCAGCCATGGTGGTGGCTGCATCGGCTGCCATTCGCAGGGACTGAGAGGGGAAGCCAAAACGGCAGCCGGTGAGTTTGCACCGAACATCACTCCCGCTGTCCTCTACAACAACGACGACCCCGGTGTGGTCGACTATGAGGCGGACGGCGAGATGGAGCTCATGAACATCGGCTGCGAGAGCTGCCATGGTCCGGGCTCGCTGCACATCATGGCCGGCGGCGACGCATCGAAGATCGTCAATCCGGCGACGCTGACCAAGCAGCAGCAGACCGATGTCTGCGCACAGTGCCACCTGAACTCGACGTCGGTTCCCACCGGCTCGTTCAACTGGCCGTTCAACGACGCGACCAATACGCGCTGGACCCCGCAGGATGCGAAGAACGGTCTCGCACTGTCGACCTTCTACAAGATGGGCGGCACGCTGTGGCCGGACGGGAAGCACTACAACGGCGGACGTCCGTTCAATGCCTACTCCACATCCGCGCATGCGAATTTCGCTGCGCATACGCTGAGCTGCCCCGACTGCCACAATCCGCATGCGGAAGGCGACGGCATGCTGCTCCGCCAGACCGTCGTTGCCGACGGCTATACGATCAAGACTTCGGCCGAGGACAACACGCTCTGCCTGTCGTGCCATGCGAAGTACGGCCCGTTCGCCGGCTTTACACGCGGCGACGTCTATGACGCGCAGCAGGGCAAGCTCGAGGCACAGGACAAGATCGCGAAGACCGTCGAAGCGCACACGCACCATCCGTATGCGCCGGAGCGCATCATGGGGCTGTCGCGCTGCATCGGCTGCCATATGACGTCGGCAAGCGGCCACAATTTCGAAGCCCTCTCTCCCGAACTGACGATCAAGTACGCGGACAAGGGCATGGCCAATTCGTGCGCCAATGGCTGCCATAACACCAACGTGAACATCTTCAACCTCGGCATCAAGACTTCGACGACGTACAACGCGCCGTTCGATCTCTCGCTGGCCAGGGCCCTCAAGCCGTACTTCGGCGAGGGCGGCACGTGGTGGAACACGAAGCCGTAATGACGACTCTCATCGCAACGCGCGGCGTCTTACGCCGCGCGTTGCTGTCGTCGTATACGTCCGCCCGCCATTGGACGGAATCTCGATCATCGACGGGTTGAAGCCCGGCAGCGACAGCCGGATCGTGCCGCTGCTCGCACAGGCGGGATCCGCCGCGGAGATCGTGAGGCGATATCCGTCGTCGGTCAGATAGACGACGAGCGGCGCGCTTGCCGTGATCCCATTGAAGGATCCGGCGCGCCAGAAAGCGATGCCCGTTGCATTCGTCCGGCGGTCGCGCGCCGCCGAGACCAGCGCGTCGTTCTGCAGGACGGCAATCGGATTCGCCGCAGCCCAACTCTGCATTGCACCCGCACTCACATTCGGCACGATCACGTATTCGTCATGCCCGCCGGCGACATAAGAGCCGTGATCGAGCGAGAGTGTGAGGAACGATCGGGTCACCGTTGTCGAATCGGCCGAGCCGCCGAGCGAGGACCAGGTGCCGGTGCGCGTGGGGCGGGCAATCGTGACCGCATCGCGGCCGGGGAAGTAGTAGCCGATGTTCTCGCACCAGTACCAGCCGTTGCCCGTGACGAGAGGCGATGACGGATCGTGCAGCGGCCATTGATTGACGACCGTCTCGACGTGATTGGCCGTCGGACAATTGATGGAGCTCGTCAGGAACGCGATCGCGTCGTCGAAGAAGAACCAGGCCTTGTTGGCCGTCAGCGGCGAATTCAGCGGCGCGAGCTGCATTGCGGAAACACCATTGCGGCCGTCGCCGGTCCCGCCGGCGAGCGCGCGCGATCCGAAGCCATAAGTCGCATCGGCAGCATCCGGCTTGATCTCGACCGTGATTCCCGGCAGCCGCGCCCAGTCGAGCGCAGGCCATACATCGCGGCCGAAATAGTCATCGTCATGGAGCACGAGGTAGAGACGGCCATCCGACTGCCGTGAGCCGAGAAGGTTCTCGTTGTTCGTCTTCTCGCCCGACTTCGTGCGCGATGAGAACATCTTGATCGACGCGTACCAGCCATCCCGCCTGTGAACCGTGTAGTCGCTCGACCAGTAGTGCCTGTGTTCGTACAGAGACCCCGGCGCCCAGTTGCGCTCCGCAACGGTCGCGAGACCGGCGAGCTCCGGCGGGAGTGTCCACTGCCACGACTGCAGCATGCGGGCCGCGGCGCCGCGAATCTCGTCGCGGCGGGGGGAGTCGAATCCTGCGGCCTCGATCAGCGCCGCGAGTCCTGAGTAGCCGGTGGTGCTCGGCCGCACGACCTCCCGTCCTGTCACCGAGGCATCGAAGTAATTTCCATAGAGGGTCCATGCGATGCCGTCGGCGATGTAGCTCGCCACCGCGTTCAACGACTCCTGCGGATAGGTGAACGAAGTGCCGCGTGTCATGAGCGCGTAGCGTGCGATCTCGTCCGCGAACGCAGCGCCATAAGCGCCGTTGTAGAGCTGAGGCCCGTGCTGCTGAAACGCGTAGTCGGGCTTGATGCCGTCCCCGCTGACGACAGGCATCGCTACGGATGCCATGGCGTCGCGCACGGCATTGAGGATGTTCGGGTCATCGCGCAGGAGCGCGAGCGCGAGATGGGTGTCGCATGACGCGACCAGATTTTCGCCGGTGGGCAGCGGGCCGGCGAGCGCACGCGCGGTCGGTGAGAGTCCGATGTGAATCGTCAGCGTCGCGACGGCGTCGTCATAGACCTTCTGGCTGATGTCGCCGCGCATCAGCACCAGCGTGGGACCGAGGTCGAGGGGAATGCCGATGGACCAGAACCACCAGTTGCCGTTTGGCGGTGTCGTGAGGCCGTAGAACTTCGGCACGTAGGCGATCGCCGCCTCGAGTGCAGCGCGTAGTTGGGGATCGTTGTAGAGCGCATTGCCGGGGGTGCGGTAGGCCTTCGCCATCGCCGCCAGACGCCGGACATGATCCCAGGGCGACCAAGTACCGGACGGCGTCTCGTTGTAATTGATGTCGCTCCAGCTCCCGTCGGAACGAAGGTAACCGGGCGCGATGTAGCCGCGAACCGCATCGGCGGCCGCAGCGAGCGCCGCCTGCATGCGTGGCGAGCTGCGGTCCGCACCCGCCGCGGTGTAGAAGCCGGTGTATTGCTGCCGCACAGTGTCGAGGTCGGCAGCGCACAGAGGAGTGGCGAACAGCGCGAGGAGGACGAGGAACCGGCGCACGTTGCCCGTTCAACGCGTCCGCGAAGGAGATTAGTTCCGGCGTTTCCGCGTCACGACAGAACGCGATCCAGCTCGGTCGTCGCGTCGAAGCCTTCGAAGTAGCTCCCCATCAGCTTCACCGCGAGCCACAACTCGGCGACGATCACTGCCACGGATGGAATCGTCGCGATCGCCAGAAAACCGGGACTGCCCGCGAAGAAACGATTGGCGATGAAGAACGCCGGTATGAACACGATGGCAGCAGGGATGACGGAGATCGCGAGGACGATGAGATTCACGATCGCCATCACGAGCCGCTGGCCGACGACGACGGCGCCGCGCGGCTCTTCCTTCGATCGGAGCGCCCATGCAGGGAACAGCAGCATCCCCGCATTGCGCAGCGTGATCAGCATGGCGCAGAGCGGGATGATGAAGATGAAGGCGATGACGAGATGCTGTGCCGTCACATAACGCGTGAACGGCCCGCCCGCGCCGCGCGTGTTGAGGAAGACGGCTGTGATCGTCATGAAGAGCAGTTCGAGAAGTCCGATGACGATCACCGGCGCCGCGAGCTCTGCCGCGACGAGCCGCTCCCCTTGCAGCGGAAACGTCTTCAGCGCGTCGATGCGCTGGATGTCGAGGCGCAGATCCATGCCGATCGCGTTGGCACCGACGAGCGGCACGAGCGCGCAGAGGAAGAGCATCATCATCGCGGTCACCTTCGCCGCGGCCTCTTCCGGAATCAGAAAGCTCTCGCCCACGACGAAGGCCATCCCCCCGCACAGCACGAGGATCGGCATCATGCCGATGCGCAGCGAAGCGATGAGGTTCTTCCAGATGATGGCGATTTCCGGCGCGCCTGTCTCCGCCAGACGGAATGGGGGAGGGAGGCGCTTGAACGCAATCCACTGTCCGGACTGCTGGCTGCGCGAGCGCGCGATCGCGTTCGCCTTGCGCTGCGTCAGCTCGATGGAGCCCTCGCGGAAATTCACATCGACGGTTGCCGCCACGATGAACGAGACGAAGCCGAACAGCGTGAGGACGGCGTAGGCGGCGAGGCGCGACTGCAGCGGAATGCCGGGCAGCGCCGCGAGCGCGAAGAATCGCGGGAAGTACAGCAACGCGTGCATCCATGGCGTGTTGAACGTTCCCGCCTCTTTCGCCATCCAGGAAACGCCGCCGAGGATGGCGAGGACGGTGAGGAGCCGGACGGTGAACCCGATGTGCAATGCGCGAAGGCGCGCGCGGACCTGCTCCATCATCATCATGTAGAGCGAGAGCGACCCGAAGATGAACCACATCCCGACGAAGTTCCTCGAGCGCACGGCGAAGAACGCGGCGATCGCGGAGCTGAAGGCAATCTGCAGTTGCGAGCGGAGAAACTTGTAGAGCAGGACATCGCGCCGCCGCAGCGGACCGGCGAAGAGAAACTGAATCTCGGCCTCACTCAGCTCCACGCCGCCGCGGGACGAAGGCCAGGCGAGCACCGCGACGAGAATCACGAACATGATGCCCGCCGTGATGTTCACGGCGAGCTCGCTCGTTCCGAACATCCTTTGAAACTGGGTCGAGTTTCTCCCCATGCCACGCCCCAGAAACAGATAGAAGTAGGCGAAGCCGGCGGCCGCCGAGATCAGATAGCGCGGATTGCGCAGCTTGCGCACCGCGAGCAGGAGGCGGTTCTTCGCGGAGACCAGGGCGATGTACGCGAGTGCTCCGGTCACTTCGCAGCGACCTCGTCGTTCGTAATCCTGAGAAACGCCTCTTCGAGTGAGACATCGCCGCGGCCCTGCGCGATGCGCCACTTCAGTTCCTCGATCGGACCGTAGGCGACCGACGCTCCGTTCTGAATCACCAGCACCGAGTCGCACAGCTCCTCGACGAGATGGAGGAGGTGCGAGGAGAGGATGATCGATGCGCCGGCCTTCGCGCGGTTGGAGATCGACTCCTTCATCCTGCGGATGCCGAGCGGATCGAGTCCGGTGAGCGGCTCGTCGAAGATCATCACCGACGGCTGATGGAGAAAGCCGCAGGCGATCATCAGTTTCTGTTTCATGCCGCGCGAGAGCTCGGCGGGCATCGCTTTCCGCTTGTCCTGCAGATCGAACTCGGCGAGCAGCGGCTCCATGCCTGCGCGGAAATCACGCGTGCCGTAGAGGCGCCCGATGAACTGCAGATGCTCCTCGACGCTGAGGTAGTCGAAGAGCCGCGGCTCGTCGGGGAAGAAGGCGAGCCGGCGTTTCGCTTCGACGCCGTCTTCGCGCACGTCGAATCCGCTGATGCGAATCTGGCCGGAGGAAGGCGGATGAATGCCGGCGATCGCGCGGAGCGTGGTGGTCTTCCCGGCGCCGTTCGGGCCGACGAGCCCGAGGATCTCTCCTTCCTTGACGGAGAAGGAGAGCTCCCTGACGGCAGCAAAGTCGCCATAGCTCTTCGAGAGAGAGACTACTTCGATGGGGTGCATGCTGGTGATGATACGGAAAAGCGGTGGCGGGGTTATGGGGTTGGGGGGCGCTGGGGTGCTGGGGCGCTGGGGCGCTGGGTGAATGATTTGAAATTCGCGATTGAAGCCGCAGGCCCGTCTTGCATTCTTCATTCTGAATTCTGTGATTCTGAATTCTGAATTTCGCTTTTTGAACTCTCGTTGACGAAGACACGGGGAGAGAGGACGAAAAGCGAAATTCAGAATTCAGAATTCAGAATTCAGAATGAAGAATGGCCTTCCGTCCCTTTCCTCTTTTCCCGGGCATCCTTTATGAATGATCACTCCGCTTCCTTGGAAGCCGATCGCGATCGTCACGACTACGGCGGCGATCCTGCTCTCGCTTCTTCTCCTTCCTGCCTGCTGTTGTGTTCGTGGCGTCGCGCCGGCCGCGGGGCCCCCGCCGGTGACGCACATTCCGCCGATCGGCACGGAGCCGATTCCGACTCCGAAGGAGGCCGAGGCGAAGGCGGCGACCGAGGCGGAGATGGTGAACGTCGACTTTCATTTCGACGAGGTGATGTTTCTCCGCATTCATCATCTGCGCGGGCAGATGCAATCGAAGCAGCCGGGCGCTCCGCTCAATTTCGATGACAAGACGAGCTTCGTCATGCGCATCGACACCGCGGAAGTCGGGATGCTCACGCCGGCTCTCGACCGCCTGATGAACAGCTACGTCTTCAACTATCCCAACCCTCCGCTGCGCAATCTCCACATCACCATGCAGGGAAAGCAGCTCGTGCAGTCGGGCATCATTCACAAAGTCGTCGACATCCCTTTCACGATGTGGGCGGACGTCTCCGCGAGCGATGGCAGGATCCGCCTGCATCCGACGAAGATCTCGATCTGCGGCATCAATGGCATCGGGCTCCTCAAGGCGGTGGGAATGTCGCTGCAGAAGATGCTGAAGCTGCCGAAAGATCGCGGTGTCACGGCGGTGGGGAACGACATGCTGCTCGATCCGCAGAAGCTGCTGCCGCCGCCTGACATCGAGCTGCACCTCGCCGCCGTGCGCGTCGACGGCGACGAGCTCGTGCAGGTCTTCGACGCCGGCCGCCACCTTCCTCCTCTGACACCTCGCCATACGGAACAGAAGAACTGGATGTATTACCGCCATGGCACGCTGCGGATGGGCAAGCTGCTGATGGTCGACGCCGACATGCAGGTGGCCGACATGGATCCCAAAGACCCATTCGACTTCTTCATCGATCGCTACAACGATCAACTCGTCGCCGGCTACACGAAGAACCAGGCGGACTACGGATTGCTCGTGTTCATGAAGGATTTCGATGATCTGAAGTGAAGGGTCGCTCAACCACTCAGCGCCCCAGCGCCCCAGTAACCCAGTGACCCAATCAACCATCACACCCCATATGTGACAACCCCGCTACCATTCAAATCAGCACGGCGCGCACCATCGGGCGTGGTACTGAGAACGCCGCCTTACGGCTTCGAGCTGTTCGATGACTGCGGCGCGTGCAAGTGGCGCAACGAGTCATTCTTCTGCAACTTCGACGCGGAGACGCTGAAGGTATTCGAGAACCTCACCTTCACGAATGTCTATCCCGAAGGGGCGGTGCTGTATGCGGAAGGGCAGCCGTCGCGCGGTGTTTTTCTCGTCTGCCACGGCAGCGCAAAGCTCAGCATCTCGTCGGGCGACGGGAAGACGCTCATCACCAAGATCACTGCGCCGGGCGAGTTGCTTGGACTCAGCAGCGCGTTGTCGGGACATGCGTACAAGGCGACTGCGGAGACGATCGAGCCCGCGCAGGTGAACTTCGTCCGCCGCGAAGACCTTCTCCGTTTCATCTCCGAGCATCACTCGGCGTGTCCTAACATCGCGCGGCAGCTCACGAACGACTGCGAAATGGATGAGGATCACATCCGCGCGATCGGCCTCTCGCACTCCGCCGCCGAGAAGCTGGCGAATCTGATTCTCTCCTGGTGCAGCGAGCATGGAAAACCGGGCGACAACGGCGTTCGCGTTCAGATGCTCATGACGCACGAGGACATCTCGCAATTGATCGGCACCTCGCGCGAGACCGTGACCCGTCTGCTCAAGGAGTTCCGCGAGAAGAAGCTGATCTCGATCAAGGGCTCGACGCTCATCGTCCACAATCGAGCGGCGTTGGAGGCCCTGGTCCTCCTGTGATGCGGCTCACGAGCGGGCCGTGAGCGCTGGCCCTGCAACGGATCGCTGCTGCGACTACCTTCTCATCATGACACTCGAATGCGAAGTCGTCCCTCTTGCAGAGCGCTCTCTGTCCGTCCTCCTGCAGATGTTCCCTCAGGCCGCGGGCGTGCTGGAGGAAGCAGGCATTCTCTTCTGCTGCTACGGCGCGCGAGCGCTTCAGGAGGCGGCGGCCGCTGCGGGCTACAAGACGGATGACCTGATCGCGATGATCACCGCGCGGCCGGCGGGCAGGAATTTCATCGACTGGATGCAGCGTCCGCTCGCTGATCTCACCGAATATCTGACGGCGGATCACAAGAGGATCGCGCTGGAGGCGGTACCGGCTCTTCGCGAGCGCATCGACCGCGAGGTGCGCCGCAACCCCGAGGTCTCGGAATTGAAGCGGATGAAGATCATCTTCGACGACATGGCGTCGAAGCTGACGCCGCACATGGCGCATGAAGAACGCGATCTCTTCCCCTGGATCGCGACGGCGGAGAACCGGGGCATGCGCGGCATCCGCTTCGCGCAGCGCGTTCTGCGCGAGCACGTCGAGCACAAGGCGACCTGCGATCATCTGCGCACCCTCGGCGAGCTCGCAGGCCGCGTCCGCATCGACGACGGCCAGCTCTATGCCGCGGTCGAGCAGTTCGCACGCCCCCTCCGCCATCACATTCACCTCGAGAACAACGTGCTCTATCCGCGCGTGATCGAGGTGGAGAACCGGATGCGCCGCGCGGGATGACGAGGCCGCGGGGTCATCCGTCACACCCGCGCTGTGCCGCGCTTCCTGTCATCGCAGCAGCGCCGGTCTTATCAATGAGCCGTGACTCGTGTACTGACACGCGACCAAATCGGAATTGCCGCGGCGCGGCACCGGGGAATGCGCGAGCTGTTTGAGGATCTGGGCCTCGATTACTACTGCGAGGGGAATCTCTCGATCGACGAGGCCATCGAAGGCGCCGGTCTCGATTCCCGCGCCCTTCGTTCGCGCATCGAGCGGCTCTCCGCCGCCGACGCTGGTCCTGACTGGCCTGATCTGCCGCTCTCCAGTCTGCTCGATTACCTGGAGGGGAAGGACCACGAGGCGGTGCGGATGGCGATGTTCCGCGCGGCGCTCCTGTTCGGCGAAGTCTGCCACGCCGGTGGCGATCGCCGCCTGATGACCATGCGCATGATCTTTCGCGATTTCAGCTCCGAAGTGATCGTGCACATGGAGCTCGAGGAGCACACGCTTTTCCCCGCCATCCTGGCGCTGGAGGAGGCGTGGATTCGTGGAGGGGAGCCACCGAGGAAGATCGAAGGTGGCGTCCGCGCCGCGGCAGCCCGGTTCATGAAGGAACACGCGGTCATCGCCGCCGATCTGCGGACGCTTCGCCGTCAACGCCTCGGCACCGAGGCCAATACGGCGGCGGCGGTGGAGCTGTTCGCGCAGTTCGAGGGCCTCGAGCGCGCGCTGCACGAGTCGATGAATCTCGAGAACTGCGTCGCGTTTCCCCGCGCGCTCGCGCTCGAAGCGGCGATGCGAAATCACTGAAGGGACAACCGGAGAGCTCGTCCTGGGCCAGTGCGTGCGACAAGCTTCGTCATCGTGCCGGACACCGATGGACGTACACCTCGTCACCCTGCATGCGTGACCACCTCGCTACTAAACGCTCTGCTGCAACGCTACGTTAGCGGCGGGGGACCCATGCTATGCGTGCCGCAATCCGGCTCATCCTCGCTGCTGCAGTTCTGCTGATTGGCGGCGCCGTCCGCGCGGAAGTACTCGACAACGCCACATGTCTCGGCTGCCACGACAAGGTGGACGCCGCGAAGTTCGCGAATTCCGTTCATGGACCGCTGCAGTGTGCCGACTGTCACGCCGACATCACGTCGGCTCCTCACGACACGCCCCCGAAAAAAGTCGACTGCAGTCCCTGCCACAGTGAGGTCGTCTCCGCCTGGATGAACAGCGTTCATGCGGCGAGTCAGACGGGGAAGGCGCCCCATTGCCTCGATTGCCACGGATCGCCGCACGAGATTCTGCCGTCGGCCGACAAGGCGTCGAAGACGAATCACGCGAATATCCCTGCGACCTGTGCGAGCTGTCACGGGCAGAAGTTCGTCGTCCAGAAGGCCGGACTGACCACGCAGCCGGCCGCTTCGTATCAGGACAGTGTGCATGGCCGCGCGGTGTACAACGGCTCTACGAAAGCTGCTGTCTGCACCGATTGCCATGATGCCCATCAGGTGCTGCCCGGCAACAATCCGCAATCGGGAATCTTCAAGTTCAATGTGCCGCGCACATGCGGCAGGTGCCATGCCGCGATCGCCACAGCGTATGGAAAGGGAGTGCACGGGCGGGCGCTGCAGCACGGCAACTGGAGCGCGCCTGTCTGCACGGACTGCCACGGCATTCATGCGATCTCGAAGACGTCGGACCTGAGCCGCGGGCCGCGGGCGAGCTGCCAGCATTGTCATGACGGCGTGCGTCTGACGCGCGAGTTCGCGGTGCCGGCCGACCGCGCCGAGAGCTATGCCGCGAGCTATCACGGCATGGCGCGCAAGGTCGGGTCGACGGTGGCCGCCGATTGCGCGAGCTGTCATGGCGCGCACGACATCTTCCCGTCCAACGATCCGCGCTCCTCGATCAATCCGGCGAACCTGCCGAAGACCTGCGGCAAGTGCCATCAGGGTGCGCAGGCGAATTTCGGGCAGGGCAAGGTTCACCTCATGGCCAACGACGTGAGCGACGCGCCGTCGAAGGCGCTGACGTGGATCCGCTGGATCTACATCGTGCTGATCGTCCTGACCATCGGCGGCATGGCGCTGCACAACATCGTGATCTGGGTGCACAAGGCGCGGTTGAAGAGGCAGGCGCGCCACGGCCGGCTCGTGACGCGGATGAACCTCAACCAGCGGCTGCAGCACGGGACGATGGTCATCAGCTTCACCGTGCTGGTCGTCAGCGGCTTCGCACTGATCTGGCCCGAGTCGTGGCTCGGCCAGGCGTTCTTCACGGAGATGATCCGCCGCTGCGTACACCGCACCGCCGCAGTCGTCATGATCCTTCTCGGCCTCTATCACATGGCGTATATGGCAGGGACGAAGGAAGGAAGAAAGGGCTTGCGCGATTTCTGGTTCCGCGCAAGAGACATCGGCGATGCGTTCCGCACCATGCGCTACTACCTCGGGCTGTCGGACACGAAGCCGGAGTTCGGGCGCTTCACGTATGCGGAGAAGGCGGAGTACTGGGCGGGGATGTGGGGCACGGTGGTCATGGCGATCACGGGACTGCTGATCTGGTTCAACGTGACGACGACGGCGCTGATGCCGCGCTGGTGGATCGACATCGCCACGACGATTCACTTCTTCGAAGGAATTCTGGCCACGCTGGCCATCATCGTCTGGCACTTCTATCACGTGATCTTCGACCCCGACACCTATCCGATGAACTGGGCGTGGTTCGACGGCCAGATGACCGAGGAGCATTACAGAGAGGAGCACGGACTCGACGGGGAGACGCTGAAAACGGATTCAGAGCCGGCGGAGAAGTAGCGTCGCGCGGGGAGAGCTTCGTGACCGTGGCTCTGGACCTGGTGTGCGGGCGATATTGGTCGCTGGTACTCCTCGATCAGCGTTCAGATGTCCGTCTCTCCCCGTAACCCTGCTCACTCCCTCGGGTGACCTCCGTCCTCCTTTCGTTTCACGAATGAGCGTATCGATGGGTGCAGGAGGTCGTCGTCATGACCTACGACATCCGCCACATCCTCGTTCCCATCGACATGAGCAGCTCCGGCGCGGCGTCGCTGCAGTACGCGGCGCACTTCTCCTGCCGGCTCCTCGCGCCGGTCACCGTCATGTACGCCGATCCGCTCGTCTATCCGGCGGACATCCTCCCGGCCGAGGCTGTGGCGCTCACGGCGACGCCTGAATACGACTCGCGGCTGCATCAGGAGATTCGCGACTTCGCCCGCGTCTCGATGCGCGACTGGCCCTTCGATGTCGACATCCGCTACGGCCCGCCCGCGCCCGCAATCCTTCGCGCCGCACGCGAGGCCGATGCGCGGCTCATCGTCATGGGCTCGCATCTCCATCGCGGCTGGCGCAGTGCGCTCGTCGGCTCCGTCACCTCCGCCGTCATCCACGGCGCGAGCTGTCCCGTGATGACCGTCGGCGGCCGGCTCGATGGCGACAAGCCGCACATCACGCGCGTTCTCTGCCCGATCAACTTCACCGATGTCGCGCGCCAGTCGCTCCGCTTCGCGTCGATGCTCGCCGATGTCTTCGCCGCGGAGCTCGTCGTCGTACACGTCGCGGAGCCGGGCCAGCCGCTGATCGCCGAGTCGCACGTGCGCGACTGGATCGAGCCGGAGATGCGCCAGAACGCGAAGTATCGCGAAGTCGTCATGCGCGGCGGTCCCGCCGAGCGCGTCCTCGACTGCGCCGAAGACCTCGGCGCCGACCTGCTCGTGGTCGGCGCTCAGCACAAGCTGTTCCGCGACGCGACCGTCATCGGCTCGACGACCGAACGCCTGATCCGCTTCGCCGATTGCCCGGTCATCACCTTCCCGGTCACGCTGCAAAGGCTGAAGACCGTCGCCGTCGAGAAGGAGGAGGTGACCGTCTCATGATCTCCGTGGCCGTCACCGCCAGACGCGCGGTCCTCGCGCGGCTCATGGCGCTTTACCGCGCGGCGATCGAGTTGTATCCGGAGCATCGGGACCTCTTCCTCGCGATGCTGCGCTTGCATGAGCTGGAGAATGTGAAGCTGCTGTGGCGTGCGGTGATGCGGCAGAGTCCGCGCGAAGAGTGGATGGAGCATTGGCGCGATGTGGAGTCCGCAGCGGGGAGTCCGGCCCTCCCATGTCCTCGGTCGACGCCTGATTCGCTGCACGACCTCGCCCGGTTCCTCGAGCACACTGCCTACGCCGGTCTCGCGCGGCGCGTCGTTGCGGAGCATGGCGGCGATCGCGCGGCGGCGGAGCTCGCGTTCGATCAATGGGGGACATCGATGCTGCTCCGCGCCGCGCACGCGCTTCCCGCGAAGGAGCGTCTCGCGCGGCAGTTGCTCGACTCACTCGCCGCCTCGCGCAACGCAGAGCTCTACGGCGTCTCCGATGCCGCGCTGAGCGCGATCATCGACAACGTCTCTTCCGCGCCGGTCCCGCTCGTGATCGACCGCGCGCTTGAGCTCGCGCCCGCCATCGATCTCCTCCTTCATGCCGAGGAGGAGTTGCGCGATGCGAATCGCATCGAGGAGATGTGATGCTGCTGCTCGCCGCAGCGATCGCCGGAGCGGGCGCAGCGTACGCGGCAGCGACCGTCGCCGCCGCCGCGATGGGGATGATCGAGGGGAAGCCGGAGCGCGCCGGCCGCGCGCTGATCGTGCTCGGCGTCGCGGAGAGCCTCGCGATCTACGGCGTCCTGCTCGCGATCATGACAGAGCACTAGTGCTCTGTCCTACACTTCGCGGATGGATGTCCGGCGGATGACTCGCGAGGACGTTGCGGTCGCGATCGAATGGGCTGCGCGTGAAGGATGGAACCCCGGCCTGCATGATGCCGAGTGCTTCCATGCCGCGGATCCCGATGGATTCCTGATCGGATTCGTCGACGGCGAGCCGGCCGCGGTCATCTCGATCGTGAAGTACGGCCAGGCTTTTTCGTTTCTCGGCCTCTACATCGTGAAGCCTGCGTTTCGCGGCAAAGGTCACGGAATCGCCCTCTGGAACGCTGCGATCGAAAGCGCAGGATCGCGTGCGATCGGACTCGATGGTGTCGTCGCGCAGCAGGACAACTATCGGAAGTCGGGCTTCGTCCTCGCGCATCGCAACGTCCGTTACGAGGGCAGGGGCGGCGGAGGGATCGCGAGCGATCCGTCGATCGTGAGGCTGACGGCGGACGAGCTGGCGATGGTCTCTTCCTATGACCGCCGCTTCTTTCTGTTCGAGCGCGATGCGTTTCTCTCCGCATGGCTCGCGCATGGAACGGCGATGGGTGTGCTGCAGGATGGACGGCTTGCCGGCTACGGCGTGATTCGCGCATGCCGCGAAGGGATGAAGATCGGGCCGCTGTTCGCCGATTCTCCTGCGATCGCGGAACGGCTGTTTCTCGCGCTGCGCGCTTCAGCACCCGGCAACACGCCGGTCTATCTCGATGTCCCCGCGGTGAATCCCGAGGCGGTCGTGCTGGCGGAACGGCATGGGATGACGGTCGTATTCGAAACTGCGCGGATGTACAAGGGCGATGCGCCGGCGTTGCCGCTGCCGCGCATTTTCGGGATCACGACGTTCGAACTGGGTTGAAGAGGACATAATCCGCCGCGATGCGGCTTCTCCTCCGGTATTCGCTGCGGCATCGCCGGGCGCTCCTCGGCGCCTTTGCGCTCGCGACCTTTCATCACCTGATGATCCTCGCCGATCCGCAGATCCTGCGGATGATCGTCGATCGCTACGTGCTCCGCCTCGACAAACTGCCGCGCGAAGTCTTTCTGCGCGGCGTGATCCAGCTCGTGATTCTCTCCGTCGTGCTCATGGCCCTCGCGCGGCTCGCGCGAACGCTGCAGGAATATCGCATCGGCGTCATCGCCCGGCGCATCGGCGCACAGCTCTACGCATCGAGCGTCGCGCATTCCCTCCTCCTGCCGTTCCAGGTGTACGAAGACCGCCGCTCGGGCGAGCTCCTGCACACGATGCAGCGCGCACGTCACGACGCCGAACAGTCGATCCTCTCCGCCGTCCGTCTCTACCTCGGAGTGCTGGCGATGGTGGCGATCACCGCCTATGCCTTCTACGTCCACCCTCTTCTCGGCGCGGTGCAGGTCGCGATCATCCTTCTGCTCGCGGCGTTCCTCCTGCTCATCTCCAGGCCGATTCATCGACATCAGTACCGCATTGCCTCGGAGCTGGTCGCGGAGGCGGGAGCGACGACGGAGACGATGCGGAACGTCGAGCTCGTGAAGAGCCTCGGCATCGAGGATCAGGAGATCGGCCGGCTGGAGCGTTTGAACGATCAGATTCTCGATCTCGAGGAGCGAAGGCTCCGGCTCATCCGCGCGGTGGCGTTCATCGAAGGGACGGCGATGAGTCTCGCGCGCGCCATCGTGATGATCACGATGCTGTGGCTCGTCTATCGCCATCAGATCACCGCCGGCGAGTTCATGACGATGTTTCTCTACCTGCTGACCAATGCCTTTGCACCGCTCGTCGACCTCGGCGCGGTCATCGTGCGGTATCAGCAGGCGCGCGCGACGTTCGGACAGCTCGACGAAGTGATGAGCATTCCGATCGAACCGGTCCGCTCGACGTCGATCGGCATCGGACCGCTGGAGAGCGTGCGCTTCGATCGGGTCAGCCTCACCTACGCGACCGGCAACGCGGCTCTGCGCGATGTCAGTTTCGACATCAGAGCGGGCGAGACCGTCGCGTTCGTGGGACCTTCCGGTTCGGGGAAGTCGACGATCGTGAAGCTGCTGGTGAAACTCTATCCGCCCGGCGGCGGCACCATCGCGTTCAACGGCATCGACAGCGAGCTTCTCGATCGCGACGATCTGCGCGCGCGCGTCGGTCTCGTCACGCACGATCCGCATCTCTTCTCGGGCACGATTCGCGACAACCTGCAGATCGGGACGCCCGATGCCAGCGATGCCGAGTGTCTGAAGGCGATCGAGAGCGCGGCGGCGGCCTCGATCCTCGAGCGGGGAGGCAAAGGGCTCGACACGCGCATCGGTGAAGGCGGCCTGAAGCTCTCCGGCGGAGAGCGCCAGCGCATCGCGATCGCGCGTGCCCTGCTGCGCAATCCGGAGATGCTCATCTTCGACGAGGCGACGAGCAATCTCGACTCGATCACCGAGCGCGCCGTGAGCGACACGATTCACGGTCTTGCGGCGCGCGCGCGCATCACGCTGCTCATCGCGCATCGCCTCGGCACGGTCGCCGGCGCCGATCGAATTCATGTGCTCGAGCGCGGAGAGATCGTCGAGAGCGGAACACATGAAGAGCTTCTCGCGCGCGGGGGGCTGTACGCGCGGATGTGGCGGGAGCAGAGCGAGTCTTTCTGAGGACAAGCTCTCAGCTTCAGCACGCCGGCACGTCGACGCTGATAGCCGTTCGCGCCGCCGATTTCCAGAATGTACAGGCCGCAGGGGAAGTATTGTTTGCAGCGCTCGATCTCGGCGCGGCGAATCCACTGTCGCAACGTGGTCAAGATCCCAGTCTATGAATCCGAAGGTCACGGTCCTCATCCCGGTGTTCAACCGCGCGCAGTTCGTCGATGAGGCGATCCGCAGCGTCATGGAACAGGACTTCGCCGATTTCGAGATCGTGCTCGCCGATGACGGCTCGACCGACGCAACACCTCGTGTGCTCGAGAGCTGGAGGCAGCGCGATCCTCGCGTCGTGGTCGTGACGTCGCCTGTGAACCGCGGGATTCCCGCCGCGCTGAATCTCGGGCTCGCTCATGCGCGGGGGAAGTACATCGCGCGTCTCGACAGCGATGATCTGATGATGCCGCGGCGCCTTGCGGAGGAAGCCGCGCTGCTCGACGCGCGTCCCGACGTCGCGGTGGCCTCCTGCTATTTCGAAGTCGTCGATCTGGAAGGGAGACACGTCCGGATCTGGCGCGGCGACGAACCGCATGAAGTCACGTTGCTGCTGCTGAATTTTTTCAATAGCGTCGGAGGGCCACAGACGATGTTCCGGCGCGACGACGTGATCGCGGAAGGGGGGTATTCGCTCGATTGCCCCGTGAGCGAGGACTACGAGATGTTCGTTCGCCTGCTGCGGCGCGGACGTCTCGAGACGCTGCCATTCGTCGGAGTCAGAAAGCGCACCCATGCGGATCAGTCGATTTTGCGCTGGGCCGGCGAGAGGCGCGTGATCTGGAGCCGCGTGATGCGCTCTTCACTCGAGCCGTATCTGATGCGGCCGGTGTGCGACGAGGAGATCGACGCGCTCATCACCGTCTGGCGCGATGACGGAATCCCCGGCCGCGCCGCGCTCGCGGACTCGGTGATGCGCGAGGCCTTCGCCCGATTCTGCGCCGCTGTGCCCGATCGCGCGCTGCGGGTGATTGCACGAAAGAAGATCGCGCATCGCTGGTTCATCGCCGGACGCATCTTCCGGTCGCGCGGCCACCCGGCCGAGGCGGCGAAGTATCTCGCGCGTGCCGCGCGCTGGCTTCTCACTCCACGATGAGGCGCCACTGATGATCGGACCACGGCTTCGCGTCCGGCAGGATCTCGCTGACCGTTGCGACGACTTCGGGCCACTTCACCGCATCGTAGTCATCGCCGGAGAGCCAGCCGCCGCGTTGGATCTTCGGCAGCCACGCGTGAATGTCGGCGGTCAGATGTTCGCGATCGTGCCGCGCGTCGAGGTGTACCCAGGCCGTGGAGCCGTCGGCGAAGAAGCTCGCCGCGGTGATTGAGTCCGCGACGATCAGTGAGACGGTGTTCGCGAGACCGCAGCGGATGATGTGGCGGTGCAACGTTCCCGCGAACGTGCCGCCGCCTTCGCGCACCGCTGCCTGATGGTAGTCGCGCTGCTTGCGGCCCTCGATGCCGCTGCCGCGGCAGGTGTCGACGCCGATCACGACGAAGTGCCTGTTGCTCTGCTGCACGAGCTCGCCCAGCGAGCAGAGGCTGCGGCCCAGGAAGTTGCCGACTTCGATGAAGCGGCTTCCGGCGGGGAAGTGGCGGACCGCTTCCTCCTGCCCCGATCGCCACTGAAACCAGCCTGTGATCTCGCTCCAATGCGAAGGAGGTTTTCGCCGCCAGCGACCGAACATGAGCGCGCAGTGTAACAAGCGTTTGCTCGTGGTAGTCTCGTGAACGGTTCGTCGCCCGGACTGCCCCATGCCCCTGACAAGCATCATCATTCCGACTCACGACAGGCCTGATCTTCTTCCACGCGCGATTGCCAGTGCGCGTCTCGCCGGAAGCGAGATTGAGATCGTCGTCGTCGATGACGCATCGACCGACGAGACCAGCGCGGTCTGCGCGGCCTTCGATGACATCGTCTACGTTCGTCTTCGCGAGCGCGCCGGTGTCGGTGGTGCGCGCGCGGCCGGCATTGCGGCGAGCTCGGGCACGTTCATCTCGTTTCTGGATGACGACGACGCGAGGCTGCCGGGCTCGATCGACCGCCAGCTCGCGGTCATGGAAGCGACGCCCGGCGCGGCCGTCGTCTACGGACAGGCTCATCGCGCGACGCAGAACTTTGCGATCAACGGGCGCGGGCCGATTCCGAAAGTCTGTCCGGATGGCGACGTCTTCTGGCTTCTCGTCGCGAGAAATTTCATCCCTTCGTGTGCGGCGATCGTCAGGCGAAGCGTGATCGATGATGTCGGCGGCCATTGTTCCGAAGCAGCGCCGGCGGATGACTGGGATCTCTGGCTGCGCATCGCGGAGCATCATCCGATCGCCGTGCTGCCCGAGCCGGTGTCGATCTACCGCGAGCCGACGCTGTGGTCGAAGCAGGGATCATCGCGTCTCGCGGAGGGTCTGCTGAACGCGGAAGTGCGCGTGCTCGAGCGGTGTGCGCGGCTGGTTCGCGCGATGGAGAATCCGCGCGCGTATCGAACCGCGGCGCGGCGGATGAAGAACGAGATCTTTCTCCAACTGCTGGCCGAAACCGTCGAAGCGGCGCGAAGCGGCGACCCCTACGCGTTCACTGCGATTCGCCATGTCATCGCTGCGCCAGCATCGTTTTTCTCTCCGCAGGTGTGGCGGAGGTTTCGGGAGCGCGTCGCATCGTGATCTGCATCGCCGGAATGCCGCGTTCCGGAACGTCTCTGGCCGCTCAACTGCTTCATCGCTGCGGCGTCGAGATCGGTCCGGCGGACCAACTGATGCCGCCGAGCAGCAACAACTCGGACGGATTCTGGGAGAACCTGCGATTCGTCGATCTCAACGAGCGATTGCTGCGCGCGAGTGGTGCGACGTGGTTCGCGCCGCCGCGAACGCTTCGCCCGGCTCCTGCATTGGCGAAGGAAGCGGCTGCGATCATCGCGCAGTTCGACGGGAAGGAGCCGTGGCTCTGGAAGGATCCTCGCAACGCGATCACGCTTCCCTTCTGGAAAGCGCTGCTCCCTCCGATGAAGGTCGTCCTCTGCATTCGCCATCCGGCCGAGACTGCCGCGTCGCTGGTCGCGAGCTCGCTGATTCCTCCGATGCGGTCGTTCTATTGGCGGATCACGCGTGCGGATTCGCTGATCCGGTTGCGCGAAGGGGAGGCGCGGCTGGATCGGCGTCTGATGGGCATCGTGCATACGTCGATCTCGCAGGAGAAGCGTCGCGCGGTGATCTACGAGGCCGGGCTGCAGTTGTGGCGCATCTACAACACGCGCGCGCTCGAGGAGACGAATCCGGCGGACCGCATCGTGACGCACTACGAGGATGTGCTGGCGAATCCGCGCGATGAGCTCGCGCGCATCCTCGACTTCGCCGGCGTCCGCGTCTCACCCGACGTGCTTGCCGAGGCAGTGCGTGCGGTATCGCCGGTCCTTCGGCATCAACATGCCGGCGCGGCGCAGCTCGATCCCGGCGTCGAAGCGCTCTACGCCGGTTTGCTGCGCGAGGCGCGCGCGCCGAGGACTTCCGCGAACATTTCCGCGTAGCGAGGTGCCTGGTAGCGCCAGTCCCACGCCTCCGCGGTCGCTCGTGCGGCGCGCCCGAGCCGCATGCGCAACTCCGGATCGTCGCGCAGTCGGCGCAGCTTCGGCGCGAGGTCCTCGACATCGCGCGCGAAGAACAGACCGTTCTCGCCATCGCGAATGAACTCCGGCATGTTGCCGACGCGTGTGGTGAGAATCGCCAGTCCGCACGCTGCGGCTTCGAGGCAGGGATTCGGCGTGCCTTCGCTGCGGCTCGCGCAGACGTAGACGTGCAGCGAGTGATAGAACTCGCGCATCTCGTCGGAGTTTCGCCAGCGCTGTTCACGCGCGGCGAGCGAGAGCTCGACGCCCTCGACGGTGCCGGCGGCGGGAACGATGATCTCGTGAACGCCGCGATGACCGCCGGCGGTCTGATTCGTCAGACTGCCCGCCCAGCCGAAGCGCAGCGGCGCGTTAGGGATGGATGCAGGCGCGGGGCGGAAGAAGTTCGTGTCGACACCGTTCGGCGTGTAGAACACCTTGCGCTTCAACTCCGCTTCGAGCCGCGTCGCGAGCGCGAGATTGTTCGCGAACACTGCGCGTGGCAGCGATGACAGCATCGCCAGCCCCGGCCTGCGCCACGAGCGCTCCAGCTCGTACTCGCTGCAGGCGCCGATCAACAGCCGGTCGCGCACGCGCCTGAACGCATGTTTGAGCCGCCGGAGCTGCTCGATCTGCAGCCAGAAGTAGACGAGCACGAGATCCGCCTCGTCGATGTCGTCCTCGTTCACCTCGGCCTGATAGCGCGTCACGAGCTCGTACTGGCCCGCCAGTGCGGCTGTGAGCGCCCGGGTTTTGAGGTCATGAGCCCAGCCGGGACGGCCGACGATGCAGAGCACGCGAGGCGCGCGATCGGTCACCATTCGATGAAGTGTTTGCGCCGCGGCGAGGAGGCGTCGAGATCGGCGTCGGTGGCTGTGAAGCGGAGGTCGCGCTGGCGCGGAAGACGGAGGTTCTTCGCTTTGAATCGCGCGCGCCAGCCATGCCATCCGTTGCGCACTTCGGCCTCGTCATACCGGCGCAGTTCATATTTGCGCCGCATCTGATCGCCGCTGAGAACCATGTAGTGGCGGAGGTACATCGCGTCGGGCGAGATGAGGCGTCCGGGAAAGATCGCCTGATGTCCTCCCGTCGACACCAGATCGACGCGGGGCTGGCGCTTCCATGCGATGACGTGGTGCAGCGGCCGCGGTGCGAACGGGTAGTACCAGCGCATCGTTTCGCGGAAGCGGGGATGATCGTGATCGGGATCTTCGCGCGTCGGGACGAACGTCAGCTCGTGGAACTCGATCGCGGAGTAGCCTGCGCCGTCGGCCGCGGTGATTGCGGCGGCCAGAGTTTCCCCGGGACGCGGCGACTGCAGAATCTCATCGGGATCGACATGAAGGAACCAGTCTGCGTTCAGCGTCGCCGCGAGTTGCTCCTTCCGCATCAGGATCTGCTTCCAGCGATAGGTGCCGTCGCGCGGGATCGTCTCGATGCCGCGCAACCCATGTCCGAGGTACGCCTGCGCGATCGCGACGGTGCGATCGGTCGATTCGTTGTCGCAGAGGTAGGCCTCGAGACCGTTGGCGAAAAGATTTTCGAGACACCCGGCGATGAATCGCTCTTCGTTATACGCGGCGAGGATGGCGACGATCGTCGGAGGCACGATCGAGATGATACGGGATGCAAAGTGCGGACGAGACGTCCGCACCCCACGTGGAGCGCGGACGCCCTCGTCCGCGAGCGTTGCTCTTGCGAATTCCAAGTGTGCGGAGAACGAGGTGGGGCGCGGACGTCTCGTCCGCGAGCGGCTGCTCTGCAAATTCAAAGTGTGCGGACGAGGCGTCCGCACTCCACTTGGGAGAACGAGGTGGAGAGCGGACGCCCTCGTCCGCGAGCGGTGCTCTTGCAAATTCCATGTGTGCGGACGAGACGTCCGCACTCCACTTGGGAGAACGAGGTGGAGCGCGGACGCCCTCGTCCGCGAGCGGTGCTCTTGCAAATTCAAAGTGTGCGGACGAGGCGTCCGCACTCCACTTGGGAGAACGAGGTGGGGCGCGGACGTCCTCGTCCGCGAGCGGTGCTCATGCAAATACAATAAAAAAGGACGGCCGCAAGGCCGTCCCTCTCTCTCTGATGCGATCGTTCGTGAATTAACGGGGCGTGACGTTCGACGCCTGCAGACCCTTCGGGCCCTGCACCAGGTCGAACTCGACGGTCGAACCCTCAGCCAGCGAACGGAACCCCTTCGCCTGGATTGCCGAGAAGTGGACGAAGACGTCCTCTCCGCCTTCCGTCGTGATGAAGCCAAAGCCCTTCGCATCGTTGAACCACTTGACTGTGCCGGTCGTACGCATTTGCTACTGATCTCCTTTTGCTTGTTCCCCTGAGTCGGTGTTGCTGTCACGAACGGTATCGCACAGACACACGCGATTTGGTGTTCGAAATGGCAACGCCTCACTCTACCCGATAATTTCCAGAAACGCGTGGTCGGCCATGAAGGAAAATTCCGGCCGGGACCAGCAACACGAGTAGCGAAATCAGCAGCGCCGCCGGCACATGCCGCCGCAGCGTGCGCTGCGCTTTCGTCAGCAGCGGCGCATCGCGCTGCGGATCGATCGACAACGCGAGGCTGTCGTTCACATCATTCAGCTTGATGAGGTGATCGGCGACCGCCGCTGCCGGCACGCCGTCGCGCAAGGCAACGAGGTGATAGAGGGCGATGATCGCGTTGCCATCGCTCTTCACCTTCGACGTGAAGCGGAAAGCGCTCGTTTCCACCTCGTCGTGATCCTCGTCGATCGCGAGATGATCCGGCAGCCGCAGCGTCACGCGCTCGGTGACATCGAGCGGATAGTCGAACGCGAGCGGCATCGTGCGGATGCGGCGCTCGGGCAACTGCAGGTGCGCCGCGATCGCCCGCGCGGTGTACGACCACTCGCCGTTCTTCCACAGCTCGCGGATGCGGTAGCGCTCGCGCATCGTGATGACGTTGCGATCGCGATCGTCCGTGATCTGCGGCAGGCCCATCGCATCGATCTTCGGATGATCTGCGGCGTACCGGTTGAGACGGTCGCGCGCGATGTCGCTGATCGAGTCGCTCACGAGCGACGCGCGGAAGGCATCGGCATCGCCGCCGCGATACTCCGTCACGACCTCGAGCGTGACGGGCGAGACATAATCCCTGACCGTGTAGATCTGCTCGATCCGCGTCGTCGCGTGCGGATCGATGTCGATGTTCGTCAGAGCATGCACGCCATCGCGCACGACGAGCGCGCGCTCATCGCTCGGTGTGTCGATCGTCTCCAGCGTTCCGCCCTGATCGCTCAGCGTGCCGTCGATCCATCGCGTCCTCCCTTTCGCGATCACCTGCGTGATCACGTGATCGAAGAGAAACGGCGAGGGGAGCTGCGAGTCGAGCTCGTGGTGCAGCCGCGTGCTGACGAGTGCCGGATACGCCTCCACGCCGAGCTCGCGCAGCAGCGCGGAGAGGAGGAACGACTTGTCCTTGCAGTCGCCCCAACGCTGCTCCAGCACTTCGGCCGGCTGGTGCGGCTCGTGCGAATTGCGGCCCATCTCGATGCCGAGATAGCGGATGTCGTCCTGAACGAAACGGATGGCGGCCGTGATCGGGTCGCGCGGATTCGAGGCGCGGATCGTCTGCGCGAGCCGGTGGACTGCAGCCCGCGATGCGTCATCGAGCTGGAACATCGCCGTCGCCCACTGCCCGACATCCGTCCACGACGCGAACTCGCTCAGTTGCACGTGCGTGTAGGGATCGAACCAGTCGGGGAGGTGATCCTCGACATCGATGGGAGGGATGTCGTGCTGCTCCCAAACGTAGACGCGTTCGTCGCCGCGCGTCTCGATCCTCGGCTCGAAGTTGCGGTAGTGCAGCGTGCGCGATGCCGGCCAGAGGAGGCGATGGCGCACCACATGCGTCGGCGTCGACGTCGTCAGGTCGAAGGTGTCGGCGTACTTGCCGCCGAGGATCGGATTGGCGCCTTCGCGCGAGAAGTCGTAGTCGATGATGTCGCCGGGGCGGACGTCGCTGAGGATGATGAGCGCGCTGCGCGTGCCGTCGTAGATGCGATCGGCGGATTCGTCTTCCTTGTCGATGACGCGGATTCCTGCATGCGGAAGCTCGTCGATCCTCTTTCCGCCGCGCAGCAGCTCGACGTGGTGGACGATGACGTTCTGATACGAAGGATCGAAGTCGATCGAGAGCTCGGAGGCGTTTTGCACTCCGCCCGAGGTGAGGACGCGGCGAACCTTGCGCTGGTAGTCGACGACCGTATCGGTGACGCGGACCTGATGGTCATCGAGCAGCGTGAAGATGCCGTAGCGGATGTCGTTGTTCGGTACGGTCGTGTTCGTGTCGGCCGCGATGCGATCGACCCACGAGGGCGCAGGGCGGATGAGGACTTCGTCGGCGTGCGCGGTTGCCGCTGCGAAGAGGAGTGCGAGCGCGAGTTTCTTCAACCGCTGGTACGACAGAGCGCGCCGGGCTTCTATTTCAAGCGCCGCCATCAAATCCACGAGCAGATGGGACACGCACTCGCCTCATGTCCGCGCGCCGGACAATGCTCGCGTCCAAAGTAGATGATCTGCAGATGCCTCCTGCCCCAGCTCTCGGGAGGGAAGAGGCGTTTGAGATCGCGCTCGGTCTGTTCCACCGACTTGCCGTTCGACAACTTCCACCGGTGGGCGAGGCGATGAATGTGCGTGTCGACGGGAAACGCGGGGAGGCCGAACGCCTGCGACATCACTACGCTCGCGGTTTTGTGTCCGACGCCCGGCAGTTTCTCGAGCGCTTCCATGTCGGCGGGAACGTTGCCGCCATGCTCTTCGACGAGGATCTCGGAGAGCCGCTTGATGTTCCTCGCTTTTCCCGGCGCGAGTCCGCAGCTCCTGATGGCGCCGAGGATCTGATCGACGGTGAGCTGCGCCATCGCGCGCGGAGTCTTCGCCAGCCTGAAGAGCGCAGGCGTGACCTTGTTCACCTGCGCGTCCGTCGTCTGCGCCGAAAGCAGAACCGCGACGAGAAGCGTGAAGGGATCTTCATGCGTGAGCGGAATGGGAGGAAGAGGATAGAGGCGGTCCAGAATTTCCGCGATTTTTTGGGCTTTTTCGAGCTTTTTCATGATGGGAGGAATGGGACTATGGGACCTATGGGACCTATGGGGAGAAACCGTACTCCGCCTATAGGTCCCATAGGTTGGGACCCATGGGGAGAAACCGTACTTGGGCCTATAAATCCCATAGGTCCTATAGGTTGGGACCTATGGGGAGAAACCGTACTCCGCCTATAGGTCCCATAGGTCCTATAGGTCCCATTCGTCCCATCCCATCTTCAATTCAGATCGAACAACAGCACCTCGCCCTCTCCCGAGATTCTGATCTCCTTTTCCTCCGAGATCGCGAGGCCGTCGCCTTCGCCGAGCTCGAGGCCGTTTACGGTCACTCGTCCGCGGGCGACGTGCAGCCAGCCGTGGCGATCGTTCGAGAACGTGTGGGTTACTTCCTCGCCATCGAGCAGCGTGGCGTAGAGGCGGACGTCCTGATGGATCGTGACGGAACCCTCGGCGCCGTCCGGCGAGGCGACGAGCCGCAACCTTCCCTGGCGCTCGCTCTTGTCGAACATCTTCTGTTCATAGCTCGGCGTGATGCCGCCTCGGTCCGGGAGAATCCAGATCTGCAGCAGATGCAGCCATTGCGCGGGCGAGGGATTCGCTTCGCTGTGGCGCACGCCGGTGCCGGCGCTCATCCGCTGCACTTCGCCCGGGCGAATCGTCGAGCCATTGCCCATGCTGTCCTTGTGCGCGAGCTCGCCGTCGAGGACGTACGTGATGATCTCCATGTCGCGGTGCGGATGCGTGCCGAACCCCATGCCGGGCGCGACGCGATCGTCATTGATCACGCGCAGCGCACGAAAGCCCATCTGCTCCGGATCGTAGTAATCGGCGAACGAGAACGTATGAAAGGTATCCAGCCATCCATGATTGAAATGGCCGCGGTCTCCGGCTTTGCGAATGGTGATCATGCGATGCTCCTGACTCCGTTAACAACGAGGCATTCCCTGAAACGCCTGCCTGTCTATAATCCCCCTCACATGGACGATCCTCCCCGCAATATGAACGAGCGCACCGGCAAGCACCGGTGCATTCGCTGCCTCGCTGACGTGGGGGCGGAGGAGTATTTCGGGAACGATCATCTGTGCGACAAGTGTGCGGCGGATGGCGATTATCCGCTGGCCTCCACGCCGGAGCCGAAGAAGAACGGCAGATGAGCCGCGTTGCCGTCGTGCACGACTGGCTCACCGGCATGCGCGGCGGCGAGGCCGTCCTCGAGGCCATCCTCGGCCTCTTTCCGGACGCCGAGCTCTTCACCCTCTTTCATTTTCCCGGCGCGATGTCGCCGGCGATCGAGTCGAGAACGATCCATACGTCGTACCTGCAGGGTCTCGCGCGGAAGGTGCGCGACTACCGCGAACTGCTGCCGCTCTTCCCGGGTGCAGCGCGTAGTTGGGATTTGTCGCGCTTCGATCTCGTCATCTCGTCGAGTCATTGCGTGGCGAAGGGAGCCGACGCGAAAGGGCGGCCGCACATCTCGTACTGCCATACGCCGATGCGCTACATGTGGGATCGCTTCGACGACTACTTTTCCCGGCCGCTTCAGCGTATTGCGGCAGGTGCCTTGCGGCCCTGGCTGCAGCGGTGGGATGTGAAGACGAGCAGGGGAGTCACGGAGTTCGTCGCGAATTCGGAGTTCGTCCGGGAGCGCATCCGGAAGTATTACGGCCGCGATGCGGTAGTCGTACATCCGTTTGTCGCCGATGCGTTTCTGAACGCGGCGCTGGCCGGCGAGAGATCGAATGAGCACCTGATGGTCAGCGCACTTGTGCCCTACAAAAAGGTCGAGCTCGCAATCGAGGCGTTTCGCCAGGCACGCGAGACCACGCTCACGATCATCGGTACCGGCCCGCTCTACGAGAAACTGAAACGGAGCCTCCCCCCCAACGTCCAACTGCTGGGCTACGTAGAGAGGGAGGAGATCGTGAAGCGGCTGGCGCGCGCGCGGAGCTTGATTCTGCCTGGTATCGAAGACTTCGGCATCACTCCGCTGGAGGCGATGGCGCTCGGGACGCCTGTCGTCGCGCTGCGCGCCGGCGGCGTGCTCGATTCAGTCGTGGAAGGGCAGACCGGAATTTTTTTCAGCGAGCCGGCGGTAGATGCGCTCAGCCGGGCGCTCGATGAAGTCGAGTCGCGTTCGTGGGATCGCGCCGCGATCCGCGCGCATGCGGCCGCCTTCAGCCGCGCGCGGTTCGAGCGGCAATTCCTTCGTGTGATCGGGCAATACGGCAGCGGGCGATGATCGAAACGAAACATAGAACGCTCGCGTCGGTCTATCTGGTCATCGATGCCCTCGCGTCCAACCTGGCGATGCTCTTCGCCTGGTTCCTCCGTTTTCATCTCGCCGTCATCCCCGTCACGAAGGGCATGCAGGACTTCGCGACGTACATGCATCTGCTCCCGATCGTCACGATCGTCTTTCCGCTCGCGTTCGGCGTGCAGGGCCTCTATCGCATACGGCCGGCGCGCGGCCGCACGGAGGAATGGCTCTCGGTGGCGATCGGATCCGTCGTCGCGACCGTCGTCCTCTCCGGTGTGCTGCTCTGGGTGCGGCCCGGAAATCCCGACGTTCTCTACTCGCGCGCCACGCTGCTGATCTTTCTCGTCTGTGTGATCGCGTTCGCGATCGTCGGCCGCACGCTGGTCCGCTACGCGGTCGAGCGACGCCACCGGCGCGGCAAGGATCTCGATCGCGTGCTGATCGCGGGCAATGGAGAGCTCGCCCGCGCGGTCGCGCGCCGCATCAACAACCATCGCGATGGTCTCGGCTTCCACATCGCGGGGTATCTGCGGAACGGCGACGACACCGTCCTCGAAGGTCTTCCGTGCCTCGGCACGATCGATGACGCGGAGCAGGTGGTGAAGGAACAGCGCATCGATCACGTCTTCGTCGCGCTGCCGCATGCCTCCTCGCAGGCGATGATGTCGCTGCTCGACAGGCTGGTGCGCGTGATCGTCTCGATTCACGTCGTGCCCGACCTCCTGCAGTTCATGGTGCTCCGTTCGCGCGTTGAAGACATCGACGGATTGCCGACGATCAATCTGTCGGAGACTCCGCTCGAAGGATGGAGCCGCTTCGTGAAGCGCGCGTTCGATCTGGTGGTCGGCCTCATGGCGCTGATCGTCTTCTCGCCGGTGATGATCGCGATCGCGATTGCGATCTGGCTCGAGGACCGCGGCCCGGTCTTCTATCGCCAGGAGCGGATGGGGCTCGACGGCAAGCCGTTCGAGATCGTGAAGTTCCGCTCGATGCGCGTCGGCGCGGAGAAGGAGACCGGCGCCGTGTGGGCCGATAAGGACGATCCGCGCCGGACGCGCGTGGGACGCTGGATTCGCGCCTGGTCGCTCGACGAGCTGCCGCAGTTGATCAACGTGCTCAAAGGCGAGATGAGCGTCGTCGGACCGCGTCCCGAGCGGCCGCAGTTCGTCGAGCAGTTCCGCGCCGAGTTCCCGCACTACATGCTGCGCCACAAAGTGCGCGCCGGGATGACGGGGTGGGCACAGGTGCACGGCTGGCGCGGCAACACGTCCATCCGCATGCGCATCGAACATGACCTCTACTACATCGAGAACTGGTCGCTGATGCTCGATCTGAAGATCCTCTTCATGACCGTCGTGCACGGATTGCGGCACGAGAACGCTTATTAGCCGGCAGCGGCAGGCAGCAGGTGGACGTCACTCAATGAAGACTCGCATTCTTTTGACAGCAAGCGCGGTTGTGCTGGCGATTGCCGGCGGCGCGTGTCTCTTCGCGCCGGATGAGATCATCCGGACGATGCACGCCGGCGGATTGCCGATCGTCGTGCAACTCCTCGGCGCGCTGCTCTTCGCGTTCGCGATGGTGAACTGGACCGCGAAGGACAGTCTGATCGGCGGCATCTACAACCGGCCCGTGGCCATCGGGAATCTGACGCACTTCACGATCGGTGCGATCAGCATCGTGAAGCTCGTCATCGCCGGCTCGCTGCCGCAAGCGGCATGGATGATCGCGGTCGTCTATGTGCTCTTCGCCGCGGCGTTCGCACGCGTGTTCGTCACGAGCCCCGTGTCCGAGGAAGCGGGGACGCGTTGACGAAGAGCCGCCTCGAGGCATTCAGCGATGGCGTGATCGCGATTCTCATCACGATTATGGTGCTCGAGCTCAAGGTGCCGCACGGCACCACGTGGGATGTGCTCGTGCCTGTGCTTCCGTCGTTTCTCACGTACATCCTGAGCTACATCTACCTCGGCATCTACTGGAACAATCATCACCACATGTTCCATGCGGCGGAGCGGGTGAGCGGCGGCGTGCTGTGGGCCAACCTGCATCTGCTGTTCTGGCTTTCGCTGGTGCCGTTCGTCACGGGATGGATGGGCGAGAACCACAACGCGCCGCTGCCGACCGCGGTCTATGGCGCGGTGCTCATCATGGCGGCGGTGTCCTACACGATTCTGCAGGCGACGATCATCCGGCGGCAGGGGAGCGAGTCGATCCTGGCTCGCGCGGTCGGCAAGGACATCAAGGGAAAGATCTCGCTGATTCTCTACGCCATCGCGATTCCAGCGGCGTTCGTGCATCAGGGGATCTCGGACGCCATCTATGCGATCGTGGCGCTGATCTGGCTGGTCCCCGATCGGCGGATCGAAGCGATGTACTGAACGCTCCTCTCTCTTCCGCCTTCTGACTTTCAATACGGATGCTCGAAGCTCACGTACAGGTACGTCGAGCGCTGATGCGTCTTCGTGTCGATCGGAATCGCGATGCCGGGGACGATCTGCAGTCCGTGCGGCAGGTCGTGCGCCCAGCGGATGCCGGGGCTGACGAGCGTGTTGCGCTGGCGCAGCGCCTCAACCATCAGATGCACCTTCGGGAGTGCGGCGATGATCACGCTGCCGCCGCCGGACCATTCCGTGCGGCCGCGCGAGACCGTCGTTCCCGCGTTCCAGTGCGTCACGACGCGCGACGAGACCGCGAATGAGACGGGCAGGTTGAGCTGGACTGCGCGGTCGCCGGCCAGGTACGACACGCGAGGCGAGATGGCTAACCGGGCGTTGCCGTCGCCGATGAGCTGGTAGCGGTAGTTGACCGCGAGGTCGTTGACGCGGCGGCCGGTGTAGGGAACGGTGTAGCTGAGCTGGTGGCGGAGGCCGAGGGCGGGCCATTCCTGGGTGAAGGAGGAGGCGAAGGAGCCGTCGCGCTCGCGCTGCCAGGTGAAGATGTGCTGGACGACGCGGTTTTCCTGGTTGTAGGCCTCTTCGATGAGGAAGCTGTTGTCCTGGATGGGGAGGGGCTCGACGGCGGCGGCGGCGGTGGCGAGGAGCAGAAGCGGAATGAGACTCAATCTCAACATGGTGCGGTGAGGTTCGCACTGCCGGCCGTGACGTTCCGGTGTCATTTGTCACCGCTCCGCGTGACGTTTCGCCGGTGCAATCCGTAGTTAGGAGCATGAAGAACCACGTCATACGCCTTGCCGCTCTTCTTCTTCTCGCCTTGACGGCGGCCGCCAATCCCTTCGGAGTCGGCGTCCTGCTCGTGCCGGTCAACCCCGGCACCCTGAACGGTGCCAACGGCGCTCAGTGGGTGACGCGCCTCTGGATCCACAATCCCAGCGACTCGATCGTGAGAATCGAGAACGACGATGTCACCATCCTGCCGGCCGGCGTGCTGCTGTCGCCTCACACGACCGTCACGCTCGGCGTCCCTTACTCGAACATCCCGCACCCCGGCTTCTTTCTCCACACGCGTACCGAAAACGGATTCTTCTCGCCTGCGGATGTCATGGCGGAACTGCGAACGCTCGACAGCGCGAACGCGTCACACAGCGCCGGCACGTCGATTCCGATGCCGGCACTGGATGACTTCCGCACCGGCACGACGGCCCTTCCGAACATTCCGGCGAACGGTCATTCCCGCATCCGTCTGCGGCTTTACGGCGTGTCGAATACGACCACCCAGGTCCGCACTTACGACGGCGCGCAACTCCTCCGCACCGACACGGTCGCACTGACTGGCGAGGACCCGGCGGGCGGCCGCGCGCCTCGCTATCCGTCGTATGCGGAGCTGGAGATCACCGTGCCGGCTGCGACCGATTCGCTGCGCGTCGAATTCGACTCCGTCACGACGCCTGTGTGGGGATTCATCAGCGTCACTGATGACGTCACGAACGAATTCACGGTCGTTGCGCCGCACGTACCGCACGTCGTCGTGTTGTCCGTGGCCTGATGCTGTGCCCGTCGTCACGCAACGACGTTTGCGCTTCCCGTGCGACGCGGAGTTTCGTCGGCTAGAATCCGCGCCGCATGGGTAAGCAATCAGACGCTCTCTTTCAACGCGCGCAGGAACTGATCCCGGGCGGTGTCAATTCGCCGGTCCGCGCCTTTCGTGGTGTCGGCGGTACGCCGCCCTTCATCGAGCAGGCGCAGGGCTCGCGCATCTTCGACGCCGACAATCTCCAGTACATCGACTGTGTCGGTTCCTGGGGTCCGATGATCCTCGGCCACGGCCATCGCTACGTCGTGGAGGCGGTGAAGAAGGCGTCGACGCGCGGCTTCTCGTTCGGTGCGCCGACCGCGGGAGAAATCGAGCTTGCCGAGATGGTCGTTCAGGCGATTCCCTCGATCGAGATGCTGCGCCTCGTCAACTCGGGCACCGAGGCGACGATGAGCGCGCTGAGGCTGGCGAGAGCGGCGACGGGGCGCAACAAGATCATGAAGTTCGACGGCGGCTATCACGGCCACGTCGACTCGCTTCTCGTGAAGGCCGGATCCGGCGGCGCGACCTTCAACGTGCCCGACTCCGCAGGCGTGCCGGCGGAAGTCACGAAGCTGACGATCAGCGTGCCGTACAACGATCTCGAGGCGGTGCGGAAAGCGGTGGACGGCGATCTCGCCGCGATCATCGTCGAGCCGGTCGCCGGCAACATGGGATGCGTGCCTCCTGCCGAAGGATTCCTGCAGGGACTCCGCGAGATCTGTGACAGCAACAAGTCGCTGTTGATTTTCGACGAAGTGATGACCGGCTTCCGTGTCGCATACAGCGGCGCGCAATCGCTCTATGGTGTGAAGCCCGACATCACGACGCTGGGCAAAGTGATCGGCGGCGGCATGCCGATCGGCGCCTACGGCGCAAGCGCGGAGCTGATGAAGATGGTGTCGCCGCTCGGCCCGGTGTATCAGGCCGGCACGCTCTCCGGAAATCCGATCGCGGTCGCGGCAGGGAAGTCGACGCTGTCCGTGCTCAAGAACTCATCGATCTACGCCGATCTCGAAGAGCGAAGCGCGGAGTTCGCAGCGGGTGTCACGGCCGCGGCAGCGAAGCATGGCGTGCCGGTGACGCTGAATCGCGTCGGCTCGATGTGGACGCTGTTCTTCAATGAAGGGCCGGTGACGGATTTCGAATCGGCAAACAAATCGAACCGCGAGAAGTTCGCGCGCTTCTTCCATCTGATGCTCGCCGACGGCGTCTATCTGCCGCCCTCCCAACTGGAGGCTGCATTCTTCTCCGCCGCGCACGCGAAGAAGGACATCCTGCAGTTGATCGAGCGCTCGGACCGGGTGCTTAAGAAGATCGCGTGGGAGTTCGAGAAGTAGCCCCCCCGAGCGAAGTCGAGGGGGCAGCGTCCACACCGCGTAGATGCGGACTACATGCGAAGAACGTCCGCCCATGTCACCGCGAGGTCACGCCAATTGGGGTTCACGCGCTGAATCAAGGCGATCTTCTTTTCGCGGCGCCAGCGTTTGAGCTGCGCTTCTCGACGTAAGGCCGCGGCGCGCGACTCGTGGATCTCGAAGTAAACGAGCCGCTTGAATGTGTACCTCGCGGTGAAGGCGTCGATGTAGGTGTTGTTCCGATGTTGAACGACGCGCCGCATCAGATCCACGGTTTCGCCGACGTAGAGCCGATGCGTGCGGTTGCTCATGATGTACACGAACCACTGCATCACCCCACGAGTATCCCTCGGTCCACAATCCGTGCGGCGCCGTCGCCGGCCCCTCGACTTCGCTCGGGGCTTCTATGCGCGGGAGCGGAGGCCTTTCAGGATTTCCTCTTCGGCTGCAACGTGCAGCTCCTTGCTTTGCGCCCATGCGGCATCCGCTCGCGCCAGCAGCTCCGTCTTCCGCGCATCGGCCACGGATGCCAGATTGATGCAGACGTTCTGATAGGCGCCGGCGGCTGCGGCGCGGCCCATCTGTGCGCCGACGCCGGCGTCGGACAGCGATGCCTGCAATCCGATCCTTGCGATCTCGAGACAGAGCGAGATCACCTCGGGGCACATCTCGAGGACTCCCAGCGGCACTTCGGCGGCGGCGATCGTCGCATCGAGGATCGCGTTGTCGCGCACGGCGGATTCTTCCGGCGTCGATTTCGGCAGCCGCATCGCGTCGAGCAGCAGATCGAACGCCGCGGTGTCTAGATCGACGGCGGCGAGCAGCCCATCCTTCAGTTCCTGCGCGCGCACTGCGATCCGGTCGAGTTGCTCCTGCTTCGATTCGAATCCTTTTTTCGTATGCGAGAGGACGGCAACCATCGCCGCGAGGCCAGCAGCCATCGAGCCGGCGAGTGCGGAGACGGATCCGCCGCCCGGCGCCGGCGACTCGCTCGACAACTCATCGATGAACGCGCGAATCGACATCGATGCGAGCGGCGCCGTCTTCGCGAGCCGGTACTCGATCACGCGCTCCTTCGGGTCGAACGGCTTCACCTCGCTCAGGCCGAGCGTCCGGATCGCCGTATGGATGATCGCCGCCTCAGGCACTCCCGTCGGGCGTCCCATCCGCCGGAGGTAATGGCGTCCGGCATCGAGCAGCACCTGCCGCGGCAGGAGGCCGACGATTTCCGAGCCGGTGACGCGCAGCCCGCGCTCGCGCGCGCGCTCGTCGCACGTATCGAATGCGACGTGCAGCGGCGTGATGTCGAGATCCGTGAGGTTGATGGAGATCTGCGCACAGCCGAACTCCGGAATCACCCAGCCAACCGCCTTCACCGACTTGAGCAGGCCCGGCTCCCACAGCGGCTCGCCCTTCTCATCGAGGATGGGGTTGTTCTCCGCGTCGCGCTTCATCCGTCCGCGCTCGCGCACGTCGAATGCGACGCGCGTCGCGAGCCGCTTGTCGAGCGTGTTGATGTTCACGTTGTACGCGACGAGGAACTTGCGCGCGCCGATCACCGTCGCGCCGCATCGCGGATTGAAGGAGGCCGGGCCGAAGTCCGGCTGCCAGTCCATGTGTGTGATCTTCCGCGCCAGTCCTTCGTATTCGCCTTCGCGAATGTCTGCGAGGTTGCGCCGGTGCGGTGCGCTCGCCGCGAACTCGTAGAGATAGACCGGAAGGTCGAGCTCCCTGCCGGCGCGTTCTCCAAGCCGCCGCGCGAGCTCTGCGCATTCCTCCATCGTGATGCTGGAGACGGGGATGAACGGGACGACATCGACGGCGCCGATCCGGGGATGCGCGCCGCGGTGCGCCGACATGTCGATCAGCTCAACTCCGCGCTGCACCAGGCGGAACGCCGCCTCCAGCACCGGCTCCGGCTCGCCGACGAAGGTGATGACCGTGCGATTCGTGTCCGCGCCGGGATCGATGTTGAGCACGGTGACGCCGGTGACGGATGCCGCGGCCGCCGCCACTGCTTCGTAGATTTCCGGACGCCGGCCTTCAGAGATGTTCGGTACGCATTCGACGAGTTGCATGCGGCCCGAATGCTAGCAGACGGGCTCAGGCTGCTACCTGCTGTCGACCGCGGCGAACACTTCGAGGAAGAGACGCGCCGCGAGCTTCGCGGTCATCCCGCCGACATCCCACGGCGGCGACAACTCCGTGAGATCGCAGCCGATCACTTTCGGCGAGCGCGCGAGCTCGCGGACGAGCGCGATCGTTTCGCGCGACTGCAAGCCGCCCGGTGCGGCTGCCGAGGATCCCGGCATCTCGACGGCGTCGATGTCGATCGAGAGGAAGATCGCATCGCACATCGTCTCGAGCTTCGCGCGGATCTCGCGGCCGATGTCGGCTGCCCGCTTCTGATCGAATGCCTCGACCGGCACGACGTTGATCTTCTGCTCGCGCACCCAGCGGTCGTAATAGGACGAATTGGCGAAGTCGCGCGCGCCGATGAGGAACGTCCGCTCGCCGGTGACCACGGAGGTCTCGAGCGCCCGGCGGTAGGGCGTGCCGCTCAGCAGCGACTCGTCGTCGTCGTACTCGCGCACGTCGTAGTGCGAGTCGATCGCGGCGACGCCGAGGCGGAGGTCCGGCTGCGCGTCGGCAAGGCCGCGGAAGAGAGCACCGGTGAGGCCGTTGTCGCCGCCGATGAAGAACGGCTTCGCTCCTTTGGCGAAGATCTCGCGCGCGACGGACTGCACACGTTCGTGTGCAACCTTGACGGAGGTCGGCGGCAGGTCGATGTCGCCGAGATCGCGGCAGACGCGTCCCGCGAGCTCGACGCCGCGGCCGAACGTCGTCAGCGACGGCAGCGCCTCGCGAAACGCGCGCGGTCCCATGCGTGCGCCCGGCCGCGACGGGATCGAGCTGTCGAACGGCAGGCCGACGAGCACGAAGTCCCCCGCATCGAACGATTCCGACGGGAGGAGCAGGGACGATGCGCGTGGATCGCGCGGGTCGAGCGTTTTCCTGGGAAACATCGGGATTGAGATCTTACTCTTCGGCGCGCTCGTGCACGGAGAGCCAGCTGCCGAACCATCCCGCCGCGGTGCCGCCTAGGATGAGGACGAGAATCTTCTGCCAGGGGAGGAACGAACCGAAGAGAAAGCCCCACAACAATGATGACGATGGCGCGAGCGTTTTCTGTCCGGCGAAGAAGCCTGCGGCGAGAATCGCCACGGCCACGCAGCCCCCGATCGTTCCCTGCAGCACTCCTTCGATGAAGAACGGGCCGCGGATCATCCGCTCCGTCGCTCCCACGAGCCGCATGATCTCGATTTCCTCGTGATAGAGCATCATCGTGAGGCGGATGACGTTGGCGATCGTGAAGGCCGCGGCGATGGCCAGTACGCCGCCGGCGGCGATGCCGATGACATTGAGCAGATCGATGATGTGCCGCAGCCGCCGCGTCCACTCCCAGTCGAGCTGCACCTGATCGACGCCCGGCACTTTGCGCAGGTCATCCATCTCTGCGTCGAACGCGCGGGTCTGCGCGATCTCCGGCCTCACCTCGATCTCCCACGACGGCGGGAAGGGATTCTCCTCGAGATTCCCCGTCACTTCCGCGAGGTTCGTGAAGTACGTCGTGAAGCGCTGCAGCGCCTCGTCACGCCCGACGAAGTGCCGCGAGGAGAGATCGGGATGCGCAGCGAGAAACGCATTCACTCCCTTCAGCTCGTCGTTCGTCACTTCGGCGCTGAGATAGACGGTCACGCGTGAGCGGCCCTGCCACTGCTCGACCGCGCGCTGCAGATTCTCGGAGAGCAGCAGGAACGAGCCGAGGACGCAGAGCGAGATGGAGATCATGGTGACGGCGACGAAGCTGGTGCGCTTCGCCGTCCAGATGCGGCGCAGCGCTTCCTTGAAAAAGTAGGTGAGGGTGTTCGAGGGAACGTTCGGTTCGTGCCGGCCCTGTGTGTTGAAGTCGCGGGCCATGGATCAGTTGTCTGCTGCCTGTTTCATTGCGCCATCCCGAACACATGCTCGCTGCGCGGCGCTGCGCGCTCGGCGATCTGCATCTTCTCTTCGCTGATGCGGCCGTGCTCGAGGGTGATGACGCGGCGGCCGCTCTCGCGGATCAGCTCGCGATCGTGCGTGGCGAGCAGGACGGTCGAGCCGCGGAGGTTCGCATCGGCGAAGATGCGGATGATGTCGCGCGACATGTCCGGATCGAGATTGCCGGTCGGCTCGTCGGCGACGAGGACCAGGGGATCGTTGATGAGCGCACGCGCAATCGCGACGCGCTGCTGCTCGCCGCCCGAAAGCTGCAGCGGGTAGGCATTGAGCTTGTGGTGGAGATCGACGGCGCGGAGCGCGGCGTACGCCTTCCTCTTGTGCTCCTTCGGCGGGACGTTGAGCACCGTGAGGATGAACGAGAGATTCTCGAACACCGTCATCCGCTCGATCAGCTTGAAATCCTGAAACACCATACCGATTTCCCTGCGGAAATAGGGGAGGAGGGAGTGCTTCATCGTGTTCAGGTTGCGGCCGTTGACCACGACCTGTCCCTCGGTCGGCGTGATCTGCCGGAGGATCAGCTTCAGCAGCGTCGATTTCCCCGCGCCGCTCGGTCCCGTGAGAAACACGAACTCACCCTTGTCGATCTGAAAGGTGAGGTCGTGCAAAGCGGTCGAGTAGCGGTCGAACCGTTTTGTGACGTGGTAGAAGTTGATCATGGGAGGAGAAGCCGATTCAGTGTAGGACAGGCGCCCTCGCCTGTCTATTCGGGGCGCTGGGCGCTGGGCGCGGGGCGCTGCAGCGCTCCAACAGCGCCTCGCGCCTGGCGCCTCGCGCCGCGCCAGAGCGCGCTGTCACCTCCCGTTCACACCTCGTAACTTCTTTTCACATCGCGTAACCGCGCCGCGAAGACTTCGCACTCGCGAGAGTGCAGATTGCGCGTCATGCGATGCATGCCGCTTCTCCTTCTGCTTGTGGCCGGTCCGCTCTGCGCCGCTTCGTCGATTCCGCGCATCGATGCGCCGATCGTGATCGACGGCGACCTCTCCGATGCCGGCTGGGCGCATGCGCAGCGCGTCGATCATTTCATCGAGTACATGCAGTCGAACAACGGCGCGGCGCCGGTCACGACCGTCGCGCGCATCGCGTACGACTCGGCGAACGTCTATGTCGCCTTCGAATCGCACGACCCTCATCCCGCCGCCGTCCGCGCGCCGTTCATCGACCGCGACAAGGTGACCGACGATCAGGATTGGGTCGAGGTGTTGATCGATGCGCGTGATGAGCATCGCGCTGCGCTGGGATTCCGCGTCAACGCACGCGGGATTCAGGCCGACAGCCTCTCCGACGACACCACGCAGAACGAAGATTTCTCGCCCGACTACTTCTTCGAGTCCGCCGCGCAACTCACTCCGGACGGCTGGAGCGCGGAGCTGCGCATTCCTCTCTCCACGCTTCGCTATCCCGCGCGCGATCCGCAGACCTGGGGCGTGATCTTTCTCCGCAACTATCCGCGCGACTTCCGCTACGTGATGGCCAACGTGGAGATCCCGAAGTCGAGCAACTGCTTCGTCTGTCATGAAGAGGAATTCGGAGGGATCAGCGGACTGCCGTCCGGCAGCCACATGACGTTCGCTCCTTACTCGAGCGCGCAGCGTGTCGAGAGCCGCAATCTCGCCTCGCGCATCCAGGCCGAGCCGCTGCGCGGCGACAGCGGCGGCGATCTGAAGTGGAGTCCATCGACCGCGCTCACGTTCGATGCGACGCTGAATCCGGACTTCTCGCAGATCGAGTCCGATGTGCCGAACATCAGCGCGAACAGCCGCTTCGCGTTCGACTATCCGGAGAAGCGGCCGTTCTTTCTCGAAGGTGGCGATCTGCTGACCACGCCGATTCGCGCGGTCTACACGCGCGCGATCGAGTCGCCGGCGTGGGGCGTGCGCGCCACCGGGCAGTCGGGTGCGACCGCCTACACCGCCCTGCTCGCGAGCGATCGCGCAGGCGGAACGACGATCCTGCCCGGCGCGCTCTCCTCCGGCAGCATCACGCGGCCCGATCGCACGCTCGCCGGCGTCGGCAGATTGCGGAGAACGATCGGACAGTCGTTCGTCGGTGTGCTCGCCACCATTCGCGAAGGCAGCGGCGGGCACAACCGCATCCTCGGTCCCGATTTCGCCTGGAAGCCGAACGAGACCGACCGGCTCGTCGCCCAGTTGCTGCTGAGCGACACGACGGGATCGGGCAGCGGACACGCGATGCGCATCTACGCCGCGCGCGATGCGAAGCTCTACGATCTCTTCGCGAACTTCAAGCACTCCTCCGATTCCTTCCGCGCGGACAACGGGTTCGTGCCGCAGACCGGCGTGCAGGTGTTCTACGCCGAGGCGGGGTGGCACTTCTATCCGAAAACGCATGTCTCGTACGTGCGGCCGTACATCGGCGTCGAGCGCGACACGCGGACACGCGATCACGGTCTCGTTCACGATGGCGTTTATCCCGGCATCTATTACGAAGGGGGAAAGTTCGCGAGCCGCGGATGGATCACGTTCCATCCTGCCGATCGCGATGCGGTGAAGGTCGGCGAAGAGATCCCGGTGCGCCGCTATTCGATGATCGAGTTCGACTGGCGTGCGGTGCCGTCGCGCTATCTCACCTCCGTCACGCTGCACGGAACGGCCGGCGGGAAGCTCGACTACACGAATGCGAATGAAGGGCGCGGCGCGGCGCTCGCGCTCACGGGCGCGATTCGTCCGGCGGATCATCTCGATCTGCAGCTCACGATGAATCGCGAGTGGCTGCATCTGCTGGATGGCACACGCGTGTTCGCGGCGAACATCGAGAGGCTGAAGGCGACATACACGATTTCGGCGCGCAGTCTCGTGCGGGCGATCGCGCAATACGACTCATGCGATCAGCTCGTGCGCAGCGGCGGGCTCACGACGTCGCTGCTCTACGGCTATCGCCTGAACTGGCAGACCGTCTTCTACGCGGGATATGGGGATGAGCGGCTTCTCGACGAGTCGGCGCGCCTGCGCCGCAGCGGGAGCACCCTCTTCGCCAAGGTGTCGTACGCTTGGCAGCGTTGATGAGGAGATTCGTCCGGAACTCGATTGCGTGGGTGGCTGCGATCGCCCTCGTGCCGCTGGCCGTGCTGCTGGTGATGCAGTACCGCTTTCTCCGCCGGCTCGAGGAGACGACGGCGCAGGCCGAGCGCAACTGGCTGCGCAATACCGTGAGCGATGTCGTCAACGATGTCGACCAGCAGTTCCGCTCGTCGGTGGAGTTCGCGCTCAACGTCCCGCCGCAGGCACTCGGCGATGCGGATCTGCTGGCCTGTCACTACCGCATGTCGCACGTGCCGGGAGCGAAGACGTACTTCGTGGTCCGCTTCGGGAACGAGATGTGGGACGTCTCGAGCTTCGATCCGGCGGGAAAGGCGAAGACGGTTCCGCTTGCGGAAGGGCAGGCGATGAAAGTCGCCGTGGCTTCCTGGAGCGTCGTGCACCATCTCGGCACCGTGCTGCCGGCGCGCACGCTGAGCATCGACGATGCCGATCGCGCGAACCGGATCATCGTGAAGCCGTTCACCGATGCCGCGCTGCACGTCGCGGGAGTCACAGGCGTCATCCTCGACAACGAGAGTGCGCGTGCCGCGCTGTCGTCGATCGGCGAGTTGTCGGCGAAACGCCGGCGCCACGACAACGATCTGACGATCCGCATCGGCGATCCGAAGATGTTCGAGGCGCGCGCGACCGGCCGCCGCGAGTTCATCACCGAGCCTCTCAAATTCGCCTACATGGACTGGCTCCTCGGCATCCGCGATGTCTGCGCGACGCCGGAAGAGCTGGCGCACATCAATTTCCGCTTCAACGCGTTCTGGACTGCGGGCGTCGCGCTGGCCCTCATCGGCGCGATCTTTCTCGCGGTGCAGGCGACTGCGCGGCAGATGAAGCTGTCGCAGATGAAAAGCGATTTCGTCTCCAACGTGTCGCACGAGCTGCGCACGCCGCTCTCGTCGATCCGCGTCTTCGGCGAATACATGCGGCTGGGGCGCGTTGAGAAGCCGGAGAAGATTCGCGAGTACGGCGAGTACATCGAGGCCGAGAGCCGCCGGCTGACGCAGCTCATCAACAACATCCTCGACTTCTCGCGCATCGAGTCGGCGGAGAAGAAATATCAGTTCGCCGAGTGCGATCCGGGCTGCATCATCCGCGACATCCTCTCCGCATTCGAGGTGCCACTGCGCGAGCGCGGCTTCACGATCCGGACGGAGATCGCGGCGCCGCTGCCGCAGGTGCGGCTCGACCGCGATTCGATCGCGCAGGCGCTCGTCAATCTGCTCGACAACGCCGTGAAGTATTCCGGCGAGCGGAAGGAGATCGAGGTGCGCGCGTATGTGGAAGATGGCGCGCTGCGCATCGCGGTCGCCGACCACGGCATCGGGATCGAGCCGGGCGAGCAGAAGAAGATCTTCGAGAAGTTCTATCGCGTCGGCAGCGGTCTCGTTCACGACATCAAAGGCTCGGGGCTCGGTCTGGCCATCGTGTCGCACATCGTGAAGGCCCACGGCGGCCGCGTCGAAGTGACGAGCCGGCCGGGCGACGGCGCGACATTCACGCTGATCATCCCCATCGCCGGCGAAACACAACCGAATCTCAGCCCCACACTGGAGAACGCATGACCCGCATCCTCATCGTCGAAGACGATCCCGCGATGTCCGTCGCGCTGCGCGATGGCTTCGAGTACGAGCGCTACGAAGTCGAGATGGCGAACGATGGCGAAGATGCATTGCGCCGCGCGACGGGAGGCGACTTCGATCTCATCGTGCTCGATGTGATGCTGCCGAAGATGAGCGGCCTCGATGTCTGCAGGGAACTGCGGCGCAACGGCAGCGTCACGCCGGTGATCATGCTCACCGCGCGCGGGCAGGAGATCGACAAGATCGTCGGACTGCGCGTGGGCGCCGACGACTACGTCACCAAGCCGTTCAGCTTCATGGAACTGCTGGCGCGCGTCGAAGCCGTGCTGCGCCGCACGTCGAAGAAGGCCGATGCGGAAGTCGTGTTCGGCGACGTGATGCTCGACTTCAAGTGCTACAAGGCGACGCGCAGCGGCGAGCCGATCGAACTGACGCCGCGCGAGTTCACGATCCTTCGCTATCTCGCCGATCACGCCAACGAAGTCGTCAGCCGCGAAGCGCTCCTCGATCACGTGTGGGGCTACGACACCGGCGCGATGTCACGCACCGTCGACACGCACATCGCGAGGCTGAGGCAGAAGATCGAGCACGTCCCCGCCGAGCCGCGGCATCTCATCACGGTGCACCGCGTGGGCTACCGGCTCGTGATGTGAAATGCAGTCTAGATTCTCTTGAGCACTCCCAGCACCAGCTCCGTGAACTGCTTCTGCACGCGCATCGTCGTGTCGATCACTTCCTGATGCGTGAGCTTCTGCTTGAGGATTCCTGCGGCCATGTTCGTGATGCAGGAGATGCCGAGGACGGGAATGTTCATGTGACTCATGGCGATGACTTCGGGGACGGTCGACATGCCGACGGCGTCGGCGCCGAGGGTGCGGAAGGCGCGGATTTCGGCGGGCGTCTCGTAGGTCGGACCTGAGAGCGCGAGGTAGACGCCTTCCTTGATGTCGATGCCGATCTCCTTTGCGACGGCGCGCGCGATCGCGCGCAGGGACTCCGGATAGGCTTCGGTCATGTCGGGGAAGCGGACGCCCAGCGCTTCGAGGTTCGGGCCGCGCAGCGGATTGATGCCCATGAAATTGATGTGATCGGAGATCAGCATCAGATCGCCGGCGACGTACGAGGTGTTCACACCGCCGGCGGCGTTGGTCACGACCAGTTGATTGATGCCGAGCCGCCCGATGACGCGCGAGAGGAACATGACTTCGTTCATCTCGTAGCCTTCGTAGTAGTGGACGCGTCCCTGCATGACGACGACGCGGCGGCCGGCGGCACGGCCGAAGATCATGCGGCCCTGGTGGCCGAGAACCGTCGACGCTTTGGCGCCGGGGATCTCGCCGTAGGGGATGGCGACATCGACCTCGACGGCGTCCACGACGTCTCCGAGCCCTGAGCCGAGGATGACCCCAACCTCAGGCTGCACCTTCGAACGTTCCCGGATGTAGCGGACTGCCTCGTCAATCTTCTCGATCATTCGCGAAAGGGTAAACCAGAACGGAGAGGATGAGAACGAGGAACGATGATGAAGTTCGAACGATGAACGATGAACGATGAACGATGAACATGGGACGAAGTGCTCCGTTTCTCCTCGTTCTCGTGCCTGTTCCCGTCGTTCAGGATGGAAACGATGAACGATGAACGATGAACGATGA
>Ga0070741_10000944_pt1 | contig 95696 bp, 86 predicted proteins | sample Coa_R1_4_FD_66440 | JGI IMG/M metagenome (GOLD analysis project Ga0070741, IMG submission 66440) | Surface soil microbial communities from Centralia Pennsylvania, which are recovering from an underground coalmine fire - Coalmine... | ecosystem: Environmental > Terrestrial > Soil > Unclassified ...
CCGCTTGCCGTGGATCTGGGTCTCGAACACCTTCGGGCCCGGAATGACGTCGTAGCGGAAGACGATCTGCTGGCTGGCCCGCCACAGTTGCAGCACGGCCAGCAGTTCCCGGCTCGGCACGAGATACTGCTCACTCCAAGCCGTCATCCCGGCTCCCTCGCGTCGCAGAAAGCCTCTGCCAACTTCTGCCTCGTTCGTGCGATAATGTTGGCATGCTCCTCAAGCGCGTGTTGGTCGGCCTGCCCCTCAAGACCACGCAGGCCGTTCATGAACGGCTTTCCAACCCTCTCGCACTGGCTGTTTTTTCCTCCGACGCCCTCTCCTCCGTCGCCTACGCGACCGAAGAAATCCTGCTCGTTTTGATCTTGGCCGGATCCGCCGCGGTTTCCTGGTCGATCCCGATCAGTCTGACCATTGTGTTGCTCTTGGGCCTCCTCACAATCTCCTACCGTCAAATCATCTTTGAATACCCTGAAGGAGGCGGGGCTTACATCGTGGCCAAGTCGAACCTGGGCGAGTGGCCCGGTCTGACAGCCGCCGCTGCCCTCATGATCGACTATGTCTTGACCGTCGCGGTGAGCGTGGCGGCGGGCATCGCGGCGGTCACGTCCGCTGTTCCGTCGCTCTTTCCGCATCGTGAAGCCTTATGCCTCCTGGCGATCCTGGTTGTGCTGGTTATCAACCTCCGCGGGGTCCGCGAATCCGGCCGGATTTTCGCCGTCCCGACTTACTTGTTCATCGGCGCGATTTTTCTCATGCTGGCCGCCGGCAGTTTCCAGATCCTGTTCGGCGAGGCCGTCCGTGCGTTTCCGGAGCGTGGGGCCGGCTCGGCCGTCGAAGGCTTGTCGCTCTTTCTCCTGCTGCGGGCTTTCTCGTCCGGCTGCGCCGCTCTCACCGGCATCGAGGTGATCTCAAACGGCGTTCCGGCGTTCAAACGACCGGAGTCGAAGAACGCGGCGATCACCATGGCCGCGATGGCCGCGATTCTGGGCACCATGTTCATCGGCATCAGCGCGATGGCGTACTACTTCGGTGTGCTTCCCAAAGAGGATGAAACGGTGGTCTCCCAGATTGCCCGCGCGACATTCGGCACCAGTCCGCTCTATTACCTTGTTCAAGCTTCCACCATGCTCATCTTGATTTTGGCTGCCAACAGCAGTTTCAACGGATTTCCTCGTCTGGCTTCCCTTCTGGCCCGCGACGGATACATGCCGCACCAGATGGCCCTCATGGGCGACCGGCTTGTCTTTTCCAACGGGATCATCATCCTGGGGTTCTTCTCCTGCCTGCTGATCGTCCTCTTCAAAGGCGAAACCCATGCGCTGATCCCGCTCTATGCAGTCGGGGTGTTTTTGTCCTTTACCCTTTCGCAGGCTGGGATGGTTCGCCGCTGGCTCGTGAAAAAAGGCCCTCATTGGCGTAAGAAACTACTCGTCAACGGAGTCGGCGCTGTGGCCACGGGCCTGGCCACTCTCATCATCGCCAGCACCAAATTTCTGCACGGCGCCTGGATCGTCATTGTGTTGCTGCCCGTGTTGATCGCCTGGTTCCGGTCCGTGCATGCGCACTACAAAGCCGTTGCGGAGCAGGTCAACCTGGGACGTGATCATCGGCCTCCTCAGCCACGCCGCAATACGGTGATCATTCCGATCAGCGGGGTGAACCGGGCCGTGGTGCGCGCGCTCGATTATGCGCGGAGTCGCGGCGGCGACATCCGGGCTGTCTTGGTCGATGTGGACAAGGAAGAAACGGCCCGCATTGAAATCCAATGGGCGCAATGGGGCTGCGGCGTGCCGCTGGTTGTGCTGCCGTCACCGTACCGTTCGATTCTCAAGCCGCTGTTGGACTACATCGAGGAACTGTTGCAGAAAGATCCCGAAGGGTGGGTCACCGTCGTGATCCCGGAGATCTTGCCGGCGCGGTGGTGGCAGAATATCCTGCACAATCAACGGGCGCTGATGTTGAAGGCCGCTCTGCTGTTCAAGGAACGCGTCATCTTGACCGATGTCCCGTTCCACCTCGAACGATGAAATAAGGAGAACAACCATGACCAGACTCATCGGCGTCCCCGGAGCCATCGCGACGGCTGTCGCCTTGCAGGTCGCGATCGCTTCGCCGACATGGGCCTTCAAGATTGTCGAGCCGGAAGAAAACAGCACGTTGAAATCCGGGCAAACCGTGACCGCCAAGGTGGACCTCGGCTCAGACCCCGGCATCGTGAAGGTGCGATACTTCTGGTACCGCGAAAATGACGAAACCCTGGTCCAGCAGGACGAAGTGGAAAAATCGGGCATGCCCAAACAGGAGAAGATCGCCGACGATCGGTTCTTTCAGAAAGAAAGCGTGTTCGCCAACGTCGTGGCGGTGGCAACCTTGACCTCCACCGCCGACAGCAATCCACCATTTGGCGGCCCGCTGAAGGTCCCACCGGAGGCGATCGGTCCCATGCGGCTGCTGGCCGTCGCCGAAGTGTCGCGCGGACGGCTGGGAACCCGCTCGGTGTTCGACGAGATCATCGTCAATGTCGAGCCGGAGGCGGAACTGAAGGCCATCGACTTCGAAACCGAGAAACCGTTGCTCCTCGGCCGGAAGGGACAGGTGGTGACCTACGGGCAGGTGGACGTGCCGGGCAAGATTTTCGAACTGCCGGTGGTCGGCGAATTCGCCGACGGGGTCACCAGGCCCCTCTCGTCCCCCGCCACCGGCACCAGCTACGTGTCGTCGAACGAGAAGGTCATCCAGGTCCTGCAGGACGGGTTGCTCAAGATCGTCGGGAACGGGAAGACCACCATCACGGTGACGAACCGCGGGAAGCAGGCGTCGTTGGACGTGTCCGTAGAGGTCGGCGAGGAGCCGAACGAACCGCCGATCGCTATCCCCGGACCCAATCGACGCGTCAAGTCCGGTACTAAGGTGGAGTTGAACGGGCTGAACAGCCGGGACCCGGAAGGTGAAGCCCTCTTTTACACTTGGAGCCAGGTCCGCGGAAGCAAGGTGCCGCTTCTGGACCTCAACATGCCCAAAGCCTCGTTCGTGGCCCCGTCGGTCTCTGAGCCCAAGCTGTTCCGATTCCGGCTGAAGGTCACGGACAAGAAAGGCGCGGACAGTCTACCGGCTTATGTGGATGTGATCGTGGAGCCGTAACAGCGTGATGCGTGAAACGCGGCTCGGGTTGGGTGGAAGCGCGACGAGCGGGCTCACGCGAATGCGAGTCCAGCCGGCACCCATTGCATCTGGGAGCAAGGGTGGCCATAATTCTCACCTCTCGGGCAATTCTATCGACGAACGACGCTCATCGAGTGAAGGATCCAACGTTTCTCAAGGCGATGGTGCAGAGAGTCCGTGCCCGCCGTGTGCTGGAGATCGGCACGGGCGACGGCACCAGCGCGCTGGCGATGGCGGAAGCCCTGCCGGAGGACGGCACGGTCCTGACCTGCGAGTTCAACGCCGGCATGGCTGTCCTAGCCCGCAAGCGCCTGGGGCGAAGTCCGCACGGGCGGAAGGTCGAAGTGCTCGTGGGGCCGGCCTTGGAAACACTGCGCAACGTGACCGGCCCGTTCGACCTGATTTTCGTCGACGCGGACACGCGAAACTACGTGCACTACTATCACCGCGCCTTGGAGCTGCTGACTCCGACCGGGACGCTCCTCATGGACAATACGCAAGGCATGGCCTTGGGGCCGATCGACCCGACGCAGGACCCCGCCATTGCCGCGATTCAAGAACTCGCCCGCCTCACCCAGTCCGACCCCGGGATCAACGCACAGTTGATGGAAGTCCGCGACGGCGTTCTTGTCGTAACCCGGACAGGCCAAGCGGCGGGATGACAACAACCAGACGGCAACCGCTTCGGATTAGCCGCTACACCTCGCGCAATCGAACCGGCCCGTAAGTTTTCCGGGCGCGGCGTAATTCCTCGACGTGGCGGCGGAGGGCCGGGCCGTACTTCGAGCGAAGCACGGCTTGTTTATAAGGCATCATCTTCCGTTCAACCTTGCCGATTTCCGCCGCCAGCATCCCGACCAGTCGCTTGCCCGAGCCGGTGAGCCACCCTAGGCGTCGGCCGGCATACTCCAGGTCTTGAATCGAGTAGCGGACCGATTCGATTTCTTCCAGACACCGGAATCGTGCGCGCAGCACCTGCGCTTTGGTGAGCCATGCTGTTCCGCTCCTCTGTTCTGATTGACTCCTGCCCCTCGCCCCTTGCTCTTCGCCTCTCGCCGCCCACGACGACAACCGTTCGAACACCATCGCGCCCATCGTGAACGTAAAGGCGGCGTGCAGGATGCCTCGGATCGGCCGAAGACTCCTGCGCCACGGCGAGTAAAAAATTTCTTGATTGCGGTCGCCGCGGTAAAGGACGTACTTCCGCAGCAACAGGTTGAGATGATGATGGCTGTTCTCATGGATCAGGTCGTCGATCAGGTCGAGATCATCGCGGTCGAAGCAGTTGAGAAAGGAGAGCCCGGGCCGATGGCGATAGCTGAAGCTGACGACCCCGCGCGCCCGAAGGGGAATCAGGCGTGACGTTAGCGACGCAAACAGTCCGGCTCCCTCGGGCCACGCTTGTTCCAGAACCGCAAGCGCCCGCTCGACGCGACCAGGGAAATCGGCCGGCGCGGCGCCGATCCGAATCGGGGTCTTGTCTTTGCCGTAGATTAACGCCGGCCCGATGGTGACCTCGCCAGTTTGCACGCTCGAAACAGACCGAGGAGGGTTGTACGTCCATTTCCAGCGGAGGGACGATTTATAGTAGTCAAGAACAGGAAACCGGGCGAGGCCGACTTGCAGCCAGATCCCAGACGGCCTGATCCGCCACATGGCCTTGCACCGATGACCTGAGCGCGTTCGTTCCAGCGATGCCGGAGGCCGACAGAAGCCCCCCTCGACACCTATCGACAGACATCCACCCCTCACGCCCTGCTCAAAGTCAGGACTCAGGTCGCAAGGTACCTGCCACTCCAGTCGCCCTATACGTCCAAGCCAGGAACAGGGCAAGCCCGGTACCAGGAAGAGAGATTCCTGGGTCACGTGCTGCGCCAGTCTTGTGCAGAGAGCGGAGAGTCGTTTCGATAGGCCTCTGGTTTGCGGAAGACCGGTCGGGAACAGCTCGTCTTTGTAGCTGTGCTCGTAGAACTGCTCCTCGCACTCCGCGAAAAAGGCCTCGGCAAACCCGCGGGGGTCCCGTTCGTGTCCAAGCTGCTCCTGAAGGTCGATGAAGTAGACCAGGTCGTTCAGTTCCTCGATCCACCCTACGACTTTCCATCCGGCAAAGCTTTCCTGCGCCAGCGAGGCGCCGACCAGCCTGAAGTAGCCGACCGGCAGGCCCAGCGCAGCCGTCGCGCGGGGATAATTCTTTTCCAGGTCGTCGCACAGATCGGCCAGAAGATTCCGCATGGTCTCGCGGAATTCTCGGAGAAGCGAAGCTAAGAACCGCTGATCGAACAGTTCCATGAAAAGTGCGAGCTCCGGACAGGAAATATTCGGCCGTTTCCGGCTGAGATCGGCCGGACTCTGGACTCTACCGGAGGCTTTCGCGATGGGCAAGGGTTGTTCGAGAGAAGATCACGAAACGGGACAAAAATGAGGAAGAGCGGTCGGTCGCCGGAAGGGATCAGGACCCGGATTTCTTAGGGGTCAGCCAGAGACCATCAAGTCCCAACTCGTCCGCATGAGTCATGAAGTGTGTCGCGAGGCGTCCGCGCACAGCTTCTTCCAGCGGGGGCTTCGCGCCTTTGACGACGGTGAACGGCAACTCGTCCTTCCATACGAGAGCGCCTTGGGCGTCGGTCAGATAGAGGTACAGTCGTTTCTCCTCGCGTTCGCTCCATCCCCAGTCGCTGGGATGAGGCGGCCGGACGGTCTGGACGCGCCCGAACAGCACCCCGTCCACGCGCAACTCACGGCTGATCGCGCGCGCCTCTTCGCGTGTCCGCTGTTCATCGTCAGCCCAGACACCTTGCTCCCGATTGTAGCCGGTCAAATGGGCCGGCCCGACGACCGTGAGTCCGGTCTGCGTTTGGAGTACGCTCGAGAAGCGGCCGGCCATATCCTGATCTCCATCAAAGGGAACCACCGCGATGCTGATCACAGGCCCGGGCGCCGACCGTCGCAGATTATTCGAAGCTACCCAGGAATGCTCGAACGGTAAGAACTCCACGTCGCCGCTTCTGGCCACATCAACCCCGACCACGGCGACCCAGGCGGCCGGCAAGCAGCCCTGCAGGAAGAAGCAGGCGCCGAGCACCGCGGCGCGGATCAGCATCGTGTCGTCCCGGACGTTCATCGTTCACCATAAAGGTGAGCAAGTCAGGTGCCGGTTAGATCAGGTTTTGGTCCTCATACCTAACCTCCTCATTTCCTGAGCGAAAACTCTGTCAGCTTCGCAGGAACCGGTCAACGAAGGGCCACACACAGGTGGAAGAACGCACACCGGTGGGCGGTCTATGAACACTCTCGCCCTTTTGCGACGGACGCCGAGTAGGATAAGATCACCACTGTCATCCGTTCGGGACCGGTCATCAAGGAGGTGCGTAATGACGACGCGGGGCAAGAAGATGAAGAGATGGATCGTCGGGCTTGCAGGTCTGTTCGCGCTGGGATCGGCAGGACTCCCCGCCCTCGGCGGCGATCAACACAAGGTCACGTTGATGCTGGGAGGCAAGTTCTGCGATTTGTACAAGGGCGAGGTCGAGTCAGCGTTGAAGAAGATTGCGGGCGTGACGGCCGTCGATCTCAAGAGCATGAAGGGTCATGCGATCGTCACGACCGATCCGGGCAAGGTGAAACCCGATCAACTCGCCGCGGCCGTCAACGCCCTAAAAGGCGACGGATGGCACTGCAAAGCCGAGGTGATGAAGTAAGCACCCGTCAACCGGCGACGGCCCATGCAAATGGCTGTCGGCAGGCCGCCTGGATCATACGGTGCTGGGCGATGACGCTATCGACCAGATTTCCGCAGTTTACGCACCGCCAGCCTCGTCGCCACATCGGACCGCTCCCGTCCTTCATATCGATGAAGTGCTCCGTAACCATGAACCCTTGGCAGCGAGCGCAGTGCATCAGACCCCTCCTTTCGGTATTCGGACGATCTGTCCTGCCGCAGCCCGGCTTTTACCTGCGTGACGACATCGGCGGGCTGTGGCTTGCTCCGTTCATGAGCCGAGTTAAGCAACGGGGGTGCCAGAGTCGATGTCGGAGAACACCGCCTATACACAGCAGTGTTCGCGCACATCGTTTCAGCGGCGGGGAAGCAACAACACGGCCGGATGTGACCGAATTGGCCCTATGCGTCTCGAATGGCTCGAGCATTCCTGAACACATCGAACAAGGCGGCTGTCCGATACCCCCCAAACGAGGGAGCCTCGAAGTCAAGACGTGTCGCTGACGGCGACAGAAATCGGCGCGGTCGTCGGAGAGATCGCGCCCGCACTGACCGGCGGGAGGATTCAAAAGATCCATCAACCGCTGCCCCGCGTCATCACACTGGAAGTCCGGACCCCGGGCGCAACCCATACGATGCTGCTGTCTGCCCATCCGGAGACTGCCCGGCTTCACCTGACCACCCGCCGGCTACAGAGTCCGCCGATCCCGCCGCTCTTCTGCCAATTCCTCCGGGCCCGTATCCAGGGCGCCCGTATCGACACGATCGAGCAACTGCACGGCGATCGGATCGTGCGGGTGGGGCTGACGGCGCGAGCAGGACCCTGCGCGATCATTGCGGAGCTGATCGGTAGGGACGCGGATATGCTATTGCTCGACGACTCGGGAACGATCCTGACCGATCTGAACCACGACCGTAACCGGATCGGCCGACCCTATCGGCTTCCATCTTCGCCCGGCCGGAAGATCGACGGCGCCGTGGAAGTCCCGCACGCTGTCGGCGCCGCTCATACGCCGTTTCCCGTGTCCGCCGAGATCGACGCGCGCTATGGGCGGCGCGAAGAAGAACTGGCCTGTGAAGAGCAGCGGCAGGCCCGCTTGGCCGATGCCCGCAGACATCGCAAGAGGGTCATGCGGCGTGTCGAGGCGCTCAGGGCGGATCTGGAGAAGGCGGCACGCTTTCGCGACTACGCGCGCTACGGCGAACTCATCAAGGCCAACCTGGGCAAGATCACCAAGGGCCAGGAACAGGTCACGGTGGTCGATTATTTCGACGAGCACCTGCCCCAACTTACGATCTCGCTTGATCCGACGAAGGGTCCGCAGGGGAACATGGACGACTATTTCAAGAAGCACCGGAAATATTTGGCGGCCGAGCGGGAAGTTCGTCCTCGATTGGAGGCGGCGCAGAAAGAGCTGGACAGGTTGCAAGCGGAGTTGAAAGCACTCGAACAAGGCACCTGGCGTCCGACCCACACGCTGGATGCGGCGCATCCGGCCTTATCGAGAAAAGCCTCTGCGCGCGGTCATCGGCTGTCGGCTCGCAGCGATCGGCCGTCAGCGAGGTCCGGTCCGTTCCGCCGATTTATTTCATCCGATGGGCTGCCCATTTACGTCGGCCGCAACGCGCGCGAGAATGAGGAACTGACGTTCGGCCTGGCCAAGGGCGACGACCTTTGGCTCCACGCTTACGGCATGCCGGGCTCCCATGTCGTCGTGCGACTGGAAAGAGGCGCGAACCCTCCGTCGGAGACGTTGAAAGATGCAGCAACCCTCGCTCTACTGTATAGCGACCTCAAGAAGAGCGGCAAAGGGGAAGTGATCTACACCAGGCGAAAGTGGGTTAGAAAGGTGAAAGGCCGGCCGCCCGGAACGGTGACGGTCGCGCAGGAAAAATCGATCTTCGTCACTTTGGACAAGACCCGACTCGAGGCCCTGAAACAACGGTCGTCTTAATCTGGTCCGGCCCCGGCGATCCGCTTACGGAACGGGAGCATGGTTAGTCAGCGCGGCATAGGCCTGCTTGACTGATGCGACGGGAGAGACTTGTAACAGGAACGGCGTCCGCCAGTCCGGGTCGGATACGTCCAGTTCTTCGGGTACAATCACCCGCTGCAAGCGCGCTTCATAGGCCGCTTCGATCTTAAGAGGCACGGCCGTGACCACACCGATTTGGCCGTCCGGTCTGACCGTCCCAGTCATGACGCGATCCGGCTCGATGAACTCGCCGTTCGCCATCGCCGCCACGCTCAGCGCGACCATGGCCGAGAGGCTGTCTCCGTACACCGTGATCCCCTCATAGGGAACCGTCAGAACGACGGTCCAAGAGTCAGTGGACAAATTCAACTGTCGGGCGACTCGATAGACGGCTTGTTCGACGGCAGTCTGCGCCATGCGCGAAAAGCGACCAGGCTTGTTCATGAACTGCATCACCAGGCCGTTCCGGTCCCGCCGTTCCTCGAACGACAGGTGGAGGTAAGCCACGGTTCCTTCCGGCGCGCTTCCCATCATCACTCCGAGGATCGGGATCAGTTGTTCGCGTGAGCCCGTTAAAGCGCCGGCTTCAGGGACAATAGTCGTGAGAGCCAATAGAAAGGTCGCCGCAACGCCGATCATGAGGCTCCAGAACCGCCTGCTTTTCACACGGGTTGTCATAGGGATCGGGTTCTTTCAGCTTCCGCAGTCCAAGGCATTTCAGGCACCTGTGTCGCCCAATGCCGATCTTGCTCTGACCGTGGCTTTTGCCGTTTCCGAGGACAGCATTTTTCTTGTTGAGAAGGTCGGCCGGGCTTCTGATCTGTTACTGCCAGGCTGAACAGCCTTCTTCAATTCGCTTCATTATTTTCATTTTCCAACAAGCAAGGACTATGCCGTTGAAAAGCCGTCGATTTTTCAAGCTCCTGTGAACCGGAGGTATGTTGAGGATCAGAAATGGGAGTCAGAACCGGGACACTATGCGCCTTAGCAGTGGCAAGATGCCCCAGAGCGTTTTGGGTGGGTATAGGCCTCTTACTCCTCCTCTCGTAACCATCCTTTGAGCCAGCGCACGTACCAAGGCGCCAAGAGCAGGGGAATGACAAACAGAATCATCACGCTCATGATAAGATCCGGCGGCGCGTCCAACACCCGGGTTACCCAAGCGCAGATGACCTCGTACCAGGCCAACCCCAGCCCCAACATAATCAGGCAGATGCGCCGCGTTTTTTCCGGATATGCCGCCACGACCCCGCTGACACGCGGTGTGACCGTCAGCGCATAGACCGCCGTCAATCCCAGGTCCTGGACCAGGCCCCGGGCGAAATCGTGCCATGGCACCAGGCGATAGACTCGATGACCTACGATTACAACGGCCACCCAGTCATAGGCCAGCAACGCGAGGAAACAGGGGACCGCAATCAGCAGAGCAATGACGCTCCGGTGCCGCATGCCCGACATTAACGCGCAATCAGGCGGTATCAGAAACTCGGGAGCCTGCCGAAGAACCGGATAGGGACCGGCGGCCACGTACCCGTTAGAAGGCGAAGGCCGAACGGATGCTCACGCGCTCTCCTGAACCCGATCGCGCTGAAAAAGAAAGTACGGACAGGGGCCGAAGGTCAACTTGCAACCCACGAGGTAGCCGTCGATATCGTTTCCGTTCCTGATCGGGCGGGTCCACCGGACTTCAAACAGCATCAAGGCGTGGCGCCGCTTGGAGATCGTCGTATGAATCTCGATCAACTGCCGAACGCAGGGGGCCTGATCCATCATCAGCAGCATTCCCCCTGAACTGATATTCAGCGAGCAGGCCTCGCCGTAATGTATGACGACGGCGCGTTCATCCAGCCCCTCGATCATTTCGTATGAACAGGGTTGCGCGAAATCCAGACGCTCCTCACAGCGCAATTCCTGTGTGGGCGGCGGCTGACACCGGAGATCGTCAGATCGATAGACCTGCCATTTGGGGCGCCCGGCTTCCCGCTTGCCGAGTTCTGTGTAGAAGGACATGACCTTTTGAAGAAGTTGGGGTTTCATGATGCCGCCCTCCCTTGTTCGAGGTGAGTGGAGTTCTCACTCAATGGCGGGAGCAAATGAAATGCCGCGACAAGGACGAGAAGCCGGACGGTTGAGAACCATTGAAATTATTTAGGAGGTCGGCGAATCCGCCGAGCAACGCCCCTGATCAAGACCGCCGAGCAGGGAGGGAAAAGAGTTCATGCGTCTGTCTGGAAGACACGCAGGTGATTGATTTCTCTCGCTCTTACCCTGTACTGAACCGCCTACAACAAACGGGGCCTCCTCCGTGAGTCTGTCGCACGAGCCGCCCGTCTCTATGCGGCATCGAAGAGACCGCACAGCATCATACATACATACCGCAGGCGATCATCCCCCGCCTTCCGCCGCGCCGCCGTCTCTTGGGACAGCCGCTCGACAGAAGCGCTCCAACTTACCGCTCAAACGCAGAGTCGCAGATCAACTCGCCTTGCGCAGTTCCTCCTGCTCGGACGGCTCGATCCCCCAATCAGGCTCGCTCTCGCCGATCATGGTCGTATCGCTTTCCTGCATGACGGACGCCCAGACCGCCAAGGCAAGAACCAGGATCGTGATGACACCAAGAACAACCGCCGGCATAGGAGACCTCCTTTGGTTGACAGTGGACTCATCGAATCATACTCCGATCCAAAACCTTCCGCCAGGGTGGCGAGCCGGCGACGGGCCCCGCCTACTCGCCGACTCTGACCAACAGCCCCCGTTCTTTGCAGACATTGAACGTGTGATGGAACCAGGCGATCATCACGACGAGATAGAAGACATTGAGGCCGGTCGCCCAGGCAAGATTGGCGAGCGGAGGCGCGGCGTCGTTTAACACGCCGCGCATGCCTTCGAAGACGTGCGCCGCAGGATTGGCCCAGGCCAAGGCTTTCAGCCAGCCCGGCAGGACATCCATCGGATAGAATACGCAGGAGATGGGCTGGAACAAAAACACCATACCCCACGCCAACACCTCCGCTTCCTGGCCGAAACGCATGATGAGCGACGTGGTCAGCACGCCGATGATCCATCCCGCCACAATAAGATTGAGCACGAAAGGAAGCAGCCATAACCCCATGACGAACACGTTGTACGAATAGAACAGCAGCGCGCAGACGATCATCACGCAGGAGACCGCCGTCACTTTGAAGACGCTCATCGCCATGGTCGCCGCCAGGAACTCGCTGGGCTTGAGCGGGCTGGCGAAAAGATTCATGAGATTTCTGGCCCAAATCTCCTCGAGAAACGAGATGGTGATGCCTTGCTGCGAGCGGAACAGGACATCCCAGAGAATCAGGGCGCCCAGAAAGAAGGTGATGACGCCCGGCAACTGACCTTGAAACCGCGTTAGATAGACGGTGATGAACCCCCAGACCACGAGATCCAGAAAGGGCCAGTAGAAAATCTCCATCAGCCGGGGCAGGCTGCGCCGGTACAAGTACAGATGCCGAGTGATCAGAGCGGCGATGCGATGAATCTTCATTGCGTCGTGAGAGGTCAGGCGTCAAGGGAACCATCGACAAACATTCTGTCTTGCCCCTCGCACCTCACGCCTTACCCCTAACCCACTTGCTCTTGTTCCCTCGCCAACTTCAAAAACACTTCTTCCAGGTCCGACTGTCCGAAGCGGGTCACGATTTCCTCAGCGGTGCCTTCGGCGACGATCTTTCCGCGCTGGAGAAAGATGATCCGGTCGGACATCTCTTCCATTTCCCGCATGTTGTGGGAAGTATAGAGCATGCTCAGGCCGGTCGCGGCGCGGATTTCCCTCAGCAGGCTGCGGGTCTTGTGGGCGATGTCGGGGTCCAGGCTGGCCGTCGGCTCATCCAGGAAAAGAATCTTCGGCTCCGTCAGGATCGCCTTGGCCAGCGTGAGGCGGGTCATCTGGCCGGAGGACAGGCGTCTGGTCAACTTGCTGCGAAAGCTTTCCATCTCCAGTTTCTTGACCACGTCGTCGATGCGCCGTTCGACGTTCGCCAGATCATACAGTCTGGCGACCACGCGAAGGTTTTCCTCCACAGTGAGCGAGAAAGGCATGGAGATATAGGTCGAGGAAAAGTTCACTTGCTGGAGAATCTCCTCTCGGTGCGTCATGAGGTCCAGGCCGAACATGCGGATCGAGCCGGCTGTGGGAGTGATCAATCCCAGCAGTATCTGGATCGTGGTGGTTTTGCCCGCTCCGTTAGGCCCCAACAGTCCGAGAATCTCGCCCTGCCGAATATCGAACGAGATTCCGTCGACGGCGGTGAAATCGCCGAATTGCTTGGTGAGATTTCTGACTTGGACGATGGGTGGCATAGAGATGAGCTTGTCGACCGTCGGTTACGCCCAGTCGGCTTTGGGGATTGTTCGGTCAACGCTGAAAGCCGAAGGCTCCTCGCCGGGGCTTCCAGCCGGGACGATTAATTAAACAGCAGTTCTCCGACTTTCTCCGGAATATGGCAGACCTCGCACTTTTGGCTGAGGATTTTGCCTTCGTATTGGGTCTTCCCGTCGTGACAGCGGAAGCAATCCGCGAGCGCCCGCGTGCGGAGATAGGACCCTTCGGGGTAATCGGGATACCAGGGCTGGCTGTCGGCTTTAACGTGCCCGCGGGGGATCACGATGGGATAGCCTTTGATCGGCTTGTCATGCACGACCCCGGAATGGCAGGTGGTACAGCCTTCCCCCAAGCCCCGTTTAGCGAAGGCCTCCATATGCCTTCGGTGGCTCATCACGAGTCCCACATCCCTCACCGGCGGCGGAAGATCGCGCGGCGCGACTTCGGACACACGCAAGATATGCCGGTGGCACCCGATGCAAACACCGGAATCGACTTTGGCCTGAAGGTTATGGGGATCGGTCGGCGTCCCGAAGAGATAAATGGCGACATCCTTGGTCCCCGCCCAGGCCTTGTCTTGCAGCCAACCCTCGACTCCAGGGCGCACATGACAATCCACACAGGTGACGTCTTTATGGGACGACCGGACCCAACTCTCATAGGAGGGCTTGATGTTGTGGCAGCTCGCGCAGAACTTCGGATGATTGGTCAGCGGGATCGCCACTCCGCCCAAGGCCACTGCGCCGGCGACGATCGCCATGATCACAATGGCCCCGGACTTAGGTCTCATGCGACTCGCGTTTGGGGAAGTGCCGAACGATGAGCGCGGCGACGCCGGCGACATCGTTGGGATCGAACACGGGAATCGGCGCCGGCGGATCCACCGGTTTGTTCGATACCACCGCCAGCAGCCCTTCGGGCGATACCGGCACCTCGCCCAGTTGATCCCGCACCACGACGATCTTCGGGTAGCCTTCGCTCTTCCAACCTTCGGCAATGACGAGGTCGATGGCCTGATCAAGGAAGCGGTCGCGGATCTCCTCGGCCCCGATCTGGTCGGAGACATCCGCAAACATCGCAAGGCTGCCCTTGGACAGCACGATCACGGCGCTCGCGCCGGCCCGTTTGTGCCGCCAACTGTCCTTGCCCTCCGTGTCCAGATCGAAACCATGACCGGCGTGTTTGATGGTCGCGACCCGATAGCCGGCGCGGACCAGTTCGGGAATGACCCGTTCGATCAGGGTAGTCTTACCGCTGTTCGACCGGCCCACAAAACAGAGAATCGGGATGGACATTCGGCCTCGCCTAGATTACGCGGTCAGCAACATGATTGCCGGCCGCCGGCCGCCGCCGGCGCCTCGCCTTCCCGCAGCCACATCTGGCCGCTCAAGAGTTGCACCGAGACGGTGTCGCCGGGATTGAGCCGCTCGACTTCCACCGGCACATCGATCAAGCAATTCGCCTTCACCATCGAGGTGAGGATGCCGGAACCTTGGTCGCCGGTTGTCCGCACCTTGAAGACACCGTCTTCGTGGGTCAGGATGCCGCGCAAAAAATGGCGCCGGTCCGGTTTCTTTGAGAATTTTTCCTGAAAGACGGCCTGCACGAGCGGCCGGCCGTAGCCGCGGTAGCCGCCCATTTTCAATATCGCGGGCCGCACAAGCTGCTCGAAGGTCACCATCGACGAGACCGGATTGCCCGGCAGGCCGAAGGCCAGTTTGCCCTGGATTTTCCCGAAGGCCAGCGGCTGCCCTGGCCGGATCGCCAGCTTCCAGAAATTCATTTCCGCGCCCAGGTCTTTGAACACGGCCTTGGTGAAATCGTGGTCTCCCATCGACACGCCGCCGGACAGCACCAGGATATCGGCGTTCAGCCCGTGCGAAATCTTCTCTTTCAAGGCCGCCGGCTGATCCTTCGCGATGCCGAGCAGGATCGGAATGCCGCCGGCCTCCTGCACCGCCGCCGCGATGCCGTAACTGTTCGAGTTGATGATCTTGTCCTCGCTGAACCGCTCGTCGAGATCGGCCAGCTCGTCGCCCGTGGACAGGATCGCCACGCGCGGCCGCTGATACACGAGCACGAAAGACTTGGCGAGGATCGCGAGCATGCCCGCTTCGGCTGGCCGGATTTGGGTGCCCTTGGCGATGATGCGGTCGCCTTTCTTGACGTCCTCGCCCTGCGGACGGATGTTGGCTCCGCGCACCTCGGGCTTGAAGACCTTCACCGAGTCCGGTGTATGCTCGGTATCCTCGACTTTGATGACCGTGTCGGCTCCTTTTGGGATCGGCGCACCCGTCATGATGCGGATCGCCTGCCCGGGCCCGACGGTCTGAGTCGGCGTCTTGCCCGCCGGTACATCCTCGATCACTTTCAGTGTGACCGGTTTGGCGATGGCATGCTCCTGCTTGATGTCCTCCCACCGTACCGCGAAGCCATCCATCGCTGAATTGTCCCACGGCGGATTGTCACGCTCCGCGATGATGTCCTCGCCGAGCACACGGCCCAGCGCGTCCAGGATGGGGACCTTCTCCAAGCCGAGCGGCGCGGTTGCTTCGAGGACCACCTTCTGCGCTTCTTGTAACGGTGTCAGGCCTTGCATAAACCTCTTGGCCATGGGCGATAGACAATAGGCTATGAAAGCGCTTTAAGTTGCTGACTTTCCCTATAGCCCTTATAGCCCTTTGCCCATCACCTATCGCTTATCCCCGTTTCGGCGCAATTTTCACCAGCGAACCGCTCTTCTTGCAGAACGCCTCGACCTGGTTTGCAATCTCGTGATACGCTTCCGCCGTCGGCGTGTCCGAGTAGAACATCGCGAACGGCTCGCCCGCGTCGCACTGGGTGACGACGTCGGGATCGAGCGGAATCCGCCCCAGAAACGGCACGCCCATGTCATGCGCCGACGCCTCGCCGCCGCCCTTGCGAAAGACTTCGATGTGCTTGTGGCAATGCGGGCAGTCGAGCCCGCTCATATTTTCCACAATCCCGATGATCGGCACTTCGCTGTCTTTGCAGAACGTGACGGACTTGCGTGAATCCAGCAGCGCCACCTCCTGCGGCGTAGTCACGATGACGGCTCCGCTCACGGCGCCGAGCAGGTCGATCGTCGTCACCGATTCGTTGCCGGTCCCAGGCGGCAGGTCGATCAGCAGGAAATTGAGGTCCTGCCATTCCACCCCGCCGAGGAGTTGATTGATGAATTCGTACTTGTAGGCGTCCCGCCAGATGATCGGGTCGTCTGAGTTCTGGAGCAGGAAGGACATGGAGGCGATTTTCAGATTGTAGGTCTGGTAAGGGATGATGCCGCCGGACGTGCTGATCTTCAGTTTCTGTCCTTCGGCTCCGAGCATTTTGGGAATGTTCGGGCCGTGGATATCCATGTCGCAAATGCCGACATGCCAGCCTTTGAGCGCCAGGCTGACGGCGAGGTTGGTGGTAACCGTGCTCTTGCCCACCCCGCCTTTGTTGCTCATCACAAGCACCTTGTATTCAATCCGCTCCATCCGCTTCGCGACGAGCCACCGGCTGTGCCCTTCCTTGTCCTTTTGACAGGTCTCATTCTCATCGCAGATGGCACAGGCCCACATATAGGTGCAGGCGTCGCCGTTGTCCGATCCTCGAGGCTGGATCACGTTTAGTTCGCGCGGCATGTTTCTTCTCCTCGTAACGCGTGACACGTGCTGCGCAGGGCATGTCGCACGCATGACGCATTACGCATGACGTTTCCCGATTTTCTCCACCGTGTGTCCAGGATCGGCAAAATGACGGCGAGGTTTTCCTTGGCTCCCATTGAACTACCCGGCAAATTGATGATCAACGTCGAGCCCTGATACCGGCCGTGCCACGCGACAGCATCGGCGTCCGCACTTTTTTCAGGCTCTCCATCCGCATCGCCTCGCCGATGCCCGGAATTTCCTTTTCGATCATGTCTCACGTCGCTTCCGGCGCCCAATCGGCCGGGCGGACCCCAGTTCCGCCGATCGTCAGAACGACGTCCGGCTCTCCACTGTCACAGAGCTTGAGCAGTTGCTCGCGGATGGCCGTCCGGTCGTCCGGTACGCAGGCATAAGTCGCGACCGTTCTCGGCAACGCCCTGACCATCCGCTCCAGTTCCTCCCGCCCCGTATCGGTTTCCTGTCCGGACAGGACCTTGCTGTTGATGACGAGCAGGGCCATCTTGAACATGGAACCTTGCCGTCAGCGTCGGTGCCCTACCGTGGGCACACCCACATATTCACCCTCCGCCGCCATCGCCGGCTTCGGCATCGGCGCGACCGGTTTCGTCCCGGTCGTCGCCGCGCTCGTGACGGTCTGAGCATCCTGAGCCGGACGCTTCTTGCCGAACACGCCCGCGCTCACAATGCCGACTTCATAAAAGAAATACATCGGCAGCGCCATGATGCACTGATTGAACGGATCGGGCGTCGGCGTCAGGATCGCCGCAACGAGAAACGCTCCCAGGAAGGCCCACTTTCGGTAGCGTTTGAGAAACGGCGCATCGACCCAGCCTAGCTTCGCCATCAACGTAATGGCCAACGGGACTTCGAAAATCACCCCGAAGACCATCAGGAACCACAGGGCGAATCCTACATACTGCGCGATTGAGAGTTGCGGAATGAACCCCGCGTTGACGCCGTAGGAAATCAGAAAGTTCAGCGCGAACGGCAGGACGAAGAAAAAAGAAAACAGCACGCCGGCGTAGAATGCGGCGGTACTCAGCAGCACGAACGGCCCGACGAATCGTCGCTCATGGACGTGCAACCCCGGCACGACGAACTGCCAGATTTCCCAGAGAATATAGGGCGTGGCCAGGACGACCGCGAAGAGACCGGCGACCTTGACGTTCTGCCACAGCGCTTCGGCAGGAGCGAGGAACACAAAGGGCACGGTCGGAAGATCGGTCGGGACCCAGGTCAGGGCCCCCGGTACGAACATGTTCTGGAGCGGGACCCGCAGCCACTGCACGAGGGTGTCGGCATAGAAAAACGTGACGACGAAGACGATCCCCGTGGCGATAACTGCCCGGGTCAGCCGGACCTGGAGTTCGACGAGGTGCTCCATGACCGGCATCTTCTTGTCTTCGAGCGGCTTAAAGACGGAGTCGTGCAGCCACTTTTCGAACTTTTTCAAGCCGTCAGCCATATCAATCAATCAATCACACAGCAATCAGCCCTCAGCCTGTCAGCTCGGTAATCCTGCCGCTGACCGCCGATCGCTGATTACTTCGGATTTACTGCCACGAACAGGTTGTTCCCCTGCCGGCTGAGCAACAGCACGACCATTTCTTCTTTCTTAATCTTGGCCGACGCCCTCTGGTAATCCTCCATGCTCTTGATGACCTCATGGTTGATCTCCTGAATGACGTCTCCCCGCTGTAGGCCGGCCGCTTCGGCCGGACTTCCGGCTTCGACCTGGTTGATCACGACGCCCGTCGTTTTGGCCGGCAGGTTCAACTGGCTCATCATCCCCGGATCGAGCGGCTGGACCCGGATGGCGGCCAACACGTTATCCGGCGGTTTCACGGTTTCGGTTGGAGGCGGAGGGGGTTCTCTCCGAGCCAGCACCTCGTCGGACGGCCGCTCGGCGACCTTGACCTTGATCGTCTGTTCCTTGCCGTCGCGGAGAATCTTGACCTCCGCATCTTTCCCTACGACCGTGCGCGCGACCATGTTGCGCAGCTGGCTGACGCTCTGCACTTCTTTGCCGTTGAACGCGATGACCACATCTCCGCGCTTGATCCCCGCCGCAGCGGACGGTCCGTTCTCGTTCACGTCGCTGATCAGCACGCCCTTCCGCTGATCTGGAATCTTGAACGACTTGGCCAACGCCGGCGTGATCTCCTGAATGGCCACCCCCATCCACCCGCGCACGACTTTGCCGGTCTTCACCAGGCTATCGACGATATCGACGGCGATGCTGCTGGGAATGGCGAACCCGATGCCTTCCGATCCGCCCGTCCGCGAGAAGATAGCGGTGTTGATGCCGATCAACTCGCCGTTCATGTTCACCAGCGCGCCGCCCGAGTTGCCGGGATTGATCGCCGCATCGGTCTGGATGAAGTCCTCATAATCCGCGATCCCGACATTGCCGCGGCCGAGCGCGCTGATAATGCCCAGCGTGACGCTCGAGCTCAGCCCGAACGGACTGCCTATCGCCAGGACGATGTCGCCAACCTGCAGCTTCTCATAGTCCGCCCACTTCAGGTAGGGGAGGTCCTTCGCGTCGATCTTGATTACCGCCAGGTCGGTCTTGGGATCGGCCCCAACGACTTTTGCCGTGAATTCCCGCCGGTCGCTCAAGGTCACGGTGATCTGGGAAGCGTTCTCGACCACATGATTGTTGGTCACGATGTAGCCGTTCGGGTCCAAAATGACACCAGAGCCTGCGCTCTGGTCCGGATGACGGGGACCGGGAGGAAACGGCGGAGGGCCGGGCGGCTCGGCCCCCGGGGGTTCTTCTCCCGGGGGTCCTCCGAACGGACCGGGCGGCAACGGACGCCGGCCTTCGCGGCGCCCCTCCCCGCCGCCGGTCACGGCGATGTTGACCACCGCCGGAGTCACCCGTTTCACGATTTCCGAGAACCCTTGAGCAAACGCCGGCGGCACGCCTGCCGCGTCAGCCGTGGTTACGTGCTGAAAGGCGACTCCAGCCGCAGCCACCAAACCCATGAAAAAAGCTGAGCCCGCAGCGAGAGCTCGTTGACCTCGATGTCCCATAACGGATTCCTCCGCATTGCTGGTGTGCTTCACAATGATGATTTTCTCGACTTACCCGCACCAAGTCAGAGCAGCCGGGCAACGGAATGCGGTCGCTCTTGTTCCGGCAAACCTCACCCCATCCGATTTCTTGCGCTCTGCGAAAGATAATTCTACACCATTCACCGAACCGCCTTCAAAGACTAAAAGTCCCTTCCGGCCGAGAAAAAGCCTCGCCGAGAAGGGATCGTCTTCGCTGAAAACAATAGCGGGTAGCCGGGAACAAACAGCAAATGGCTACGCGCTATCCGCTATTCGCTGCGAACTGCCGGCTCTGTTCACTTACAGGGTGGCGTAAAAGAGACCGCGTGACCGCCGAATCCGATACCGACGGTCTTCGGTCCAACTGGCCGTGTGGGTTATCCCTGGACCGGATTCACCTCTGTCCGTCGTTTATGGAGCCAAGCGTCCTGGAGACTCAAGATGAGACGTTTTGCCGCCTGGTTCAAGGAGACGACGCGCAGGGTGTTCGGCGCACCTTCGAAAGTCGGCGGCCAGACGCGGCGCTCGGGATCCTGCGGTCGGAGATACACGACGGGATACCATTGGTTGATTCCGGGAGCCGACGGACTGTCGAGCGTCGCCCATGCGCGTCCCTCCGCATGCAACAAAGACCGCCCTGCGTCGACGTCGATCAACGCGACCTCGATCAATGACCAGTTATCGCGTCGGAACCCCGGTTGCATATGCGTCGTCCATCCGAGAAACACATAGATCGGATACTCTTGTTCGGTGCTGGAGAGCACCGCGACGGCCAAATACTCCACGCCGTACCGCTTACCCAATTCGCGGAACGGGGCGATGTCTCCTGTGGGCTTGAGGTCATCGGCGGGGAGAATCTTGTCGATGGCGATCGGAAGATGTCGACTGATCTGTTCCTGCAGGGTCTGAGCCAGCCGGCTCACCGCTTCATCCGGCGGAGACGGGGCGGCATCCGGGGCCGACGCATCGGCGATCACGACCAGCCCGGCGTGAATGGGTCGTTCCACGGGCAGAAGCGAGCCCGGCGGTTCCGTGATCGCCTGCGGGCCGAGATAATCGGCCATCCGGCTCGGAGGAACCGTGGACGCGCAGGCGGTCAGTAAGAGCAGCCCTACCGCAAGAGAGACGGTTCTGACTTGGATCGACATATCCCACCTCCCGTCGTTCGACCTGCCTCGGAACTCCTCTTTTTTACATACATTCGCTCCCGTTCGACGCATCTGTCAAGCCCCTCCCGTTCTTGCAATCAACATCGGACTCGGCTAGGGTGTGGCGGTCCAACCGCCCCCGACCGTCTACGGTGGAGAAACAGCAGGGCGGCGACTCCCGGAGCGTCCGATGCCTGCACGACATCCTTCGTTCCTCCCGGATCTTTCGGTCATTGTTCCGGCGTACAACGAAGCGGCGCGCATTCTCCCCTCCCTTCATCGTTTCGTGCGCTACCTCGACCGGCATGGAGCGCCTTACGAGATCCTTGTGGTGGACGACGGCAGCCGGGATGGCACCGCGGCCGCGGTCGAGCGTTTCAGCGCCGAGTGCCAGGCGGTCCGACTGATCCGGTTGCCCGCGAATCGAGGGAAGGGCGCAGCCGTGCGGAAGGGGATGCTGGAGGCCAGAGGCCGGCTGCTGCTGTTCACCGATGCGGACGGTGCGACACCGATCGAAGAGCTGCAGCGGTTGGAACAGGCCATGATCGACGGGGCCGATCTGGCCATCGGTTCCCGCACGCTCGCCTCCCGCGATCCGCGTTACACGGTTCGCGCGCGATGGCATCGCAGCGTGTTGGGGGCACTCTTCAATATGCTGGTCCGGCGCGCGGGCATAGTCGGCATCGCCGACACCCAGTGTGGATTCAAGCTGTTTCGGAGACCCGTTGCCCAGGACCTGTTCGCGGTCGCCAGCATCAACGGGTATGGCTTCGACCTCGAACTGCTCTACGTCGCCCAACGCCGCGGCTATCGCATCGCGGAGGTCCCGGTCAATTGGGCCGATCAGCCAGGCTCGAAAGTCCGGGTCATCCGCGACGGCCTTCGCATGGTGCGCGACCTTTTCGCCATCCGACGCAGCGACGCGCAGGGCCGGTATGCCCCCGCCGGATCATTGTCGCACGCCGCCGACGTCGTGCTGAGCCATCCCAGCTCCCCGCCGTCTTAAATCCCCTCACCTTCTCACGTAAATGACGGCCTTGGCGTCTTCGTACACCGGGCGCCAACCGGCTTCGCGCCGAAGGGCTTGGTCCAGCGGGCTCCCGCGGCGAACGAGCGCCCAGTCGACCCTGTACTTGTCGAGCACGCCCAGCGCCGGAGGGTCCCAGTTCGTCAACGCGACGTAGTCATAAAAAATCCACCGATCGCCGATCCGCCAAGCCGGCATGCGGCCGTCGATAAAAATCCTCTCTTCCGGGAGCCACCAGAGCAGGAACCCTCCATAGCCGTAGTCGTTGTACAGCCTGGTCCCCACTTGATCGCGATGCGTTTGCACCCACTGCACCGCCTCAATGGGATAGTCGGTCTGGCGGAAGAACTCGCCGGAATCGAGTCCCGAGAGCGCCACCCGCTGGAGATGTTCCGGCCCGGCCAGCCCCATCATGAGGCCCACGACGGCCGTCGCGGCCAACAGCCAGGCCTTGGGCCGTGAACCCGCCGCCGGGGCGAATCGCGCCGCTCGTTCAGCCACCGCGGCCACTTGTTCCGCGCACCATGGCAGGCTGACGATGAGAAAGAGCGGCACATTCCGCCAATGTTGCAAGGAGAGGCCGAGAAAGACGAGGAGGACGGTCCAACGAACCGGTTCGACCCGGCGATAGCAGCAGAAGCCGATCAAGCCGAGTCCGAGCACATAGGCGACGTAGACAAGCCCGGCGCGGCTCTGGAGAGAGACCGGCTGCCACTCGTGCAACACCTGGATCATGAAGCGGTCGCTCAGCGACGCAGAGATTTCCGCATACAGCCGCCAGCCGTAGGGATTGATCAACGTCACCAATGCCGATGCGGCCAGGGCAACGGCGAACCGCCCGATCTCGCGACAGGGCATGACCGGTTCATCGAGACGATCCTCCAGCCGTGGTTGGCGGGAGACGATCCATCGCATGGTCGCGGAGGCGCTCAGGATCAATCCCAGCAGGAACAGCCCGGCCGTAAACCCGCCATGAAGATTGGCCCAGAGCAGAAACAACGGTGGCAGCACCCACCAGCGGCCCCGTCCGGTGGAGCGGGCATGGTGAACGGAACGGAGCGCGAGCGCGGTCCCCAGGAGCGTCACCAACTGCGTCCTGGCGCCGAGGAAGGGCAAGGCCACCCAAAGGACGACGGCGACGGCGACGAGTTTCTGCGTCCGCCCGGTCTCCGCTGGTCCCGCCGCCGCCCAGCAGGCACCGAGCGTCACCGCTGCGAACAACAGGATGACCCCTAATGGGCCGACCGGACCCAATCCTTGATAGATGGCGGCGATGAGCCCATCCGTAAGCCACGCGTGCTCCACCCAGGGCCAATCGGGCATGGTGTGGGAATAGGGATCGGTGGGCGGCAATCGCCATCCCTGACGGATCAGATCGAGCCCCGCCCGCAAGTGCCAGCCGAAGTCGGGTTCCACCAGTGGTTGGAGGGTCAGGTTCAGAGTGAAGAGAAGCAGCAGCGCATCGAGGGCGGGGAAACTCGAAGCCGCGTTCTTCGCGACACGTGAATCGTGAATCGCCACGGAGAGTACGTCCGCGCACAAGCCGTCACGTTTAGGGTTACCGCGCGACGGCCTCCGGTCGCCCGACCAGCAGATTGTCCAACACCAGCCAGTCGACGTCCGTGCGGAGGAAACAACGGATCGCGTCGTCCGGTGTGCACACGATCGGCTCGTTCACGTTAAAAGAGGTGTTGAGCAGGACCGGCACCCCGGTCCGGCGCTCAAACGCTTCCAGCAATTTCCGGAAGCGCGGATTGGATTCGCGATCGACGGTGTGCACCCGCGCGGTTCCGTCCACATGGGTGACCGCGGGGATGAGGCCCTTGACGGCCGGCAACACCCGCGCGGTGAGGAGCATGAAGGGCGACGGCGACGGTGGATCGAAATAGTCTCCGGCGCGCTCTTCCAAGACCGACGGCGCGAACGGGCGAAACCATTCCCGCAACTTCACCTTGGCGTTGATCAGTTCGCGCATGTCTTCGCGCCGGGGGTCTGCCAAGAGGCTGCGGTTGCCCAGCGCGCGCGGTCCCCACTCCATTCGGCCCTGGAACCAGAAGACGAGGCGGCCTCGCGTCAGTTCCGCCGCGATGCGTTCGCACAGCTCGCCCTCCGGCAGCACGGCGGCGACCAAGCCGGCCCGATCGAGCGCGCGCCGGCAATCCTGTTCATCGAATGCGGGCCCCAGGTACGCCGATCGCATCACGTCCCGGTCGAGCATCCCTCCGCAGCGGGACGTCCACCAGAGCGCGGCGCCCAAGGCCGCGCCCGAGTCCCCTGCCGCTGGCTGGACATAGATCCGCCGAAAATCCGTTTCCCGAAGCAGTCGGCTGTTCGCCACGCAGTTGTAGGCGACGCCTCCGGCCAGGCAGAGTGATTCGGCTCGAGTGCTCGCGTGCAGCGAGCGAGCCAAGTGCAGCAACGTGTCTTCCAACACCACTTGCGCGCTGGCTGCGATGTCGCGGTGGCGCTGGGTGATCTCTTCACCGGGGCGCCGATTCGGCCCCAGCAAGCGGATCAATTCGGGCGAAAAGATCCGCAGCCGCGCCAAGTGAAAGTCCAGCAATCCGGTGTTCAGCCGAAATTCGCCGTCCGGCCGCAGGGACACTATATGGGCGCGGAGCAGAGGCGCGAATGTGGGCTCCCCGTAGGCGGCAAGCCCCATCACGACGTACTCATCATAGTCCGGACGAAACCCCAGAAACGACGTCACTGCGGCGTAGAATTGTCCGAGGGAATGCGGCAACGCGATCCGTTTCAGCACACGGATGTCCTGTCCTTCCCCCGCCGCCAGCATCGCGGTATGCGATTCGGACGCCCCATCGACCACCAAGATCGCCGCCCGTTCGAAGGGCGACACCAGGAAAGTGCTCGCGGCATGACAGAGATGGTGATCCAAAAACACCGGACGGTGGCCGACGCCGCCGAGGCGCCGGCTCAGCCGGCGCTTCAGGAACACCAGTTCCGCCCACTCCTGGCTGAGCCGTTCGAGACTTCGCCGGCCCTTCACCCGGAAGAGCTGCGGAGACTGCAGCATCGACCCGAGCGCCAGCGCCGCCCGGCGTCCCAGCACCCAGTATTTCCACGGAACGGCGATCGCGTCCACCTCGTCGAGCCGTACCCCGGCTTCGCGCAGGCAATAACGAATCGCCTGCAGGGGCAAGGCGGTCACATGTTTGATGCGGACGAACCGCTCCTCTTCGGCCGCCGCCACAATCCGTCCATCCCGGACGAGCGCGGCGGCTGCATCCCGCATGTTCAACAGACCCAGGACCAACATTGGGCGATCTCCGGAAGCCGACGAAAAGGCTGTCCGGCCTCCGCCGGCGGCGTAAGGATAAACGAGCCCTCCTCGACTGGCAAGGCACAATCATGAGGGGCGTGTTGCAATCGTCCGCCGGTTTCTGTACGGTGATGGCCTCTTACTCCTTCCCGTTGCCGATGGGGTATCGATGCTTGGTCGTGGAAGTGTTCGTCCAACCGACGTTCGGTCGTCGGCGAACCGGATCGCCGTACTGACCTGGACCGTTGTGGTGTTGGGTCTCCTCGCGCTGGAGCTGACGGCCTGCGACAAACTCGCCGGCTTGGTTCGACGCACGCCGTTGCCGGACATGGGTCCTCGCCTTCCCGTCTCCGTGAAGCTGACGTTCGATCCGTCGCTGACCAACGCCCGGGTGCAGTACATCGACGCCTGCAATAGCCCGTATGAAATCCCGCTCGGCACCGAACTGGAGTCGGTATTGCTCGACGCGGCCGCGCAAAACTTCCAGTCGGTCTCGGCCTCTGGGGCGAACCCTCAGCCGACTTTGCCGACCCATGAAATACACATCGACTTGCAGCGGTCGGGGCTCAAGCTGCTCACGGACAATATGTACGACCGAGTGCCCGCCGAACTGGTCTTGGAAGCCGTTGCGACGTTCAAAGACGACTCGGGAACGGTGGTGAACCAACAAGCGCTCTCCGTCCAGCACAAGCAGCGACTGATCCTTGAACCGACGCAGCGTCGGTGCAACTACGGCAACATGGACGAGTTCATCTACGAGGCGGCGGTCGCGCTCTCGACCCAGTTCATTCGGGCCGCCCGAGCTCAGTATGAGTCCGGCAGCCGGACGGTTTCGCCCGCACCTCCCGCGCCGGCGGCTCAGGCACCGGCGGTTCCACCGTCGGGGTCTGCCCCGACGGGATCGCCGATCTCCGCCGTCTCGTTCAAAGCGACGCTGGTGGACGAGAACGGCGACCTTATTCTTGAAGGAGGCGAACGCCTGCGGGTTCGTATCGACCTGGCAAACGGCGGCGGACAGGCCGTCCACGGTGTGTCCGCTTCGATTGCGGGCACGCCGGCGCTGGTGTCGCAATTTCCGGTCACGACGCTGCCGGTCGGCACGCTTCAGCCGGGAGACTCCCGCTCGATCGAATTCGTCGCCACACTCCCGCCGTCGATACAGTCGCAGCGCGGCGAATTGCAGGTAATCCTGTTGGACCCGTCGGGGGCTCCCATCGCTCCGGTCCAGACCTTAACCGCATCCATCCGTTCAAGGGACTCGAGACCGGAGTCAGCCGATGCGGCTCCGACCCTTCCGAGCGCCCTCCGCCGTCTTGACACCTCCGTCCTCGCGATCGGACTCAGCCTCTATCGCGATCAACGGATCCCGGGACGCAAATACGCGGCGCGGGACGCCGAGCAAGTTGCCGCCTCGTTCCGGTCGCTGGGCGGGGTTCCCGTCGCCAATGTACGGGTCCTGCAAGACGCGAAGGCCCTGCGGCCGGACATCGAGGAAGCGCTGCTCGACTGGTTGCCCACCCGCGTGCATGGCGAATCCCTCGTGATCGTCTATTTCGCCGGCCAGGCCTTCGTCGCGCCGACGGGCGAGCCCTTTCTTGTTCCCTACGACGGCGGCAGCGTCTCGACCTCGCGACTCTACCCGCTGAAGGAACTGGAATCGGCGCTGGCGAAGCTCAAAGCCAAACAGACGCTCTTTATCTTCGACGGAGGCGTGGCCAGGCTCGGCGGAGACGCCCGCACGAAAGGCAAGGCTCCGCATTGGGACACCGCAAGCCACGGCGTCATTCGGCTCATCGGTCTCAACGGATTCGGCAGAGGATTGGAATCCGACAAGTTCCGGCACGGATTGTTCACGCACTATCTGCTCCGCGGCTTGCAAGGCGACGCCGACGTCAACCATGACGGAGCGGTAACGCTGGGCGAGCTGATCGATTTTTTGGATCAGAAGGTGCCGGCCGCCGCCAAATCGGGCTTCAGCCAGGAGCAACGTCCGCTTATCGTGCCGGCCCTGCGACCGACGGATGTGGTCGCGGATGTGATCCTAACCCAACCCGGGCCTGTGGGGACGCTCTCGGAAGTTCGGTAGTTCGACGGACGAGTGAGAAGGCCACCCGGGCTTTCGACAAACAGAAAAAGCGGCCGGGACTTGAGTCCCGCCGCCTTTTCTGTGCAGAGGCCCAATCTGCTATTCGCTGCCTTCTTTGCAGAAACTCCGCTCGTAATTGATGATCGTCCAGGCTTCTTCTTCCGTAATGGCGGCGGGGATCAAGGAAACCATACCCGTGCCCGGGCTGCCGTTCTTGATCACCCAGAACAGTTCTCCATCTTTCCGCTTCTTGTGGAACTTGCAGTTCGTGAAGTTGCGCGGGCTGGGGTTCAGGATCTGCCCGGCGGGCCCATCGCCTTTCCCTTCCTTGCCATGGCAGTTGAAGCAGGTGCCCTTCCCCTCAAACAAGGCCTTACCCTTGGCCAGGTTCTCCGGCGTTTTCGGGATCGGGTTCTTCAGCGCCTTGGCCTCAGCGATCTGATCCGGCGGGACCCGGGGCTTGAGCGGATCGCGCTCTTCAGCGACAGCCACCGTGGCCGTCACGAACATGAATGCGGTCAAGATACCAAGAGATCTCGAAAGATACCCCATCACGACTCCTCCTTTTTGAAGAACCACCCCGTGGTTGATGATATTGTGCCCTGATTAAGAAATGAAGCGGATGAGCCGACAGCGATCATCCCAGCCGCTGAAGCGGCGGCACTATAGCAACGAGCCGCGCGCTTTGTCAAGAATTGCGCTACCGCGTAAGACCACGCGTCGTGGCCGGCTGTTCCGGCTTTCGCTTCCGACTCCCCGGGCGGAACCGCCCGACTTCCCAAGCCGTTCTCCTCACAAGGACCGTGCCACGCGACAACGTGCAAAGACGCGTATGCTGCCAACCGGTTAGCGGAGAAACGCGTCCGAGACGGCACCCGGGATTCGGGTGCATGTGGCGCCTTTGCGCCTCAGTTTTTACGGCCGTCCCACCGGCAAAGGGGTTTCAAATTGGATCGCGGCGGAGGAAGGGTAAGAGAAAGGGTAACAGGGGTCACGAGGAATGCCTCAGCGCTTCAGCACAATGTCCCGTGCGACCTTGCCGCTGGGGCCAAAGGGTTTTTGCGGTTTCCCGTTGAGTTCAGCCCGAACGCCGCCAGCGTTCCCCAACGTGAGCGTGAATTGGCCTTGCGCCTTCCAGCGGGCTTTTTCGCCAGGCCTCAGGAGCGCTTCTTGCGGGCTGCCGCCGTCGATTTGTACCACCACCCAGCTTAACTCCGTTGCTTCGAGGTCCAGGATCAACGGCTCGTCTCCCGAGCCCGGTCCGTCGAGCGCCAACCCGGCCAAAGGACCCTCCAAATCCGGCGATGAGGTGCTCGCCGGTTCCGGCTCAGCCACCGACGCGGTCGACGACTGGGACACTGCCTCTGACGATCGGCTTTCCGCCCTGCCCGTCGATCCTTCACCGACCGCGGATATGCCGCTCGGCTCGGCATGCTCCTGAGTCTGCCGCAGAGAGGCCTCCCGTGTCTCCTTCGACGCAAGTGTTGATTTTTTCGACACAGCGGAGGAAGGCTCCGAAACTGAGCGCTGGATCACCGAGGATTGTTCGCGACTCAGGAGCAGGACCAGGGCCAACACGGCGACGCCGACCGCGATACTGATTGCTTTGCGGTTCGCTTTCCGGCGCCGCTCTTCTTCGGCCTGCCGGATCCGCAACCGTTCCCGTTCCTCCTGTTTTTCATAGAAGGCGCCGGCTGACTGGACGAACCGGTGAATCGCGTCCTCCTCGTCTAGCCCCAGCGAACGGGCATAGGATCGGACGAATCCTCTCGCAAACACCTGATCGGGCAGCTTGGCGAAGTTGCCCTCTTCCAGCGCCTTGACAAAGTCGGAGCGGATGCGGGTCTTGGACGCGACTTCGTCGATCGTCAGACCTTTGGTCTCCCGCACTTGCTTAAAAAATTCGCCGACCGATTCCACGCGATATCCTAACGTTTCAACCGCTCCAGGAGTTGACTGGCAGCGGCTGTATACTCGCCCCCTTTGTCGAAGGTCGAGACTTTCGCCAACACTTCGCGCGCCTTGTTGTCGTAGCCCAATTTATAGTAAGCGCGCCCCAACTCCAGATGCAGCATGGCCGGCGGCACGCTTGGAGGATCGACCAGCAACGCATCTTCGAACGCCTCCACCGCCGCCTGCATATCGCCTTCGTGCGCCAAGGCGCGGCCCAGATGGAATCGCGCCAGATCTGGCGTGGCGTAGAGTGGATTGCTCAACGCCTGCTTATACGACTTGATCGCGTCGGTCCATCGATCTTGCTGAGCCAGCACCTGTCCGAGATACGTATGGGCTTCCGAATAGTCGGCGTCGAGCCGGATCGCTTCTCGGAACTCCTCCTCGGCCTCCCTGAACTTGCCCTGCAAGGCGTAAATATGGCCGAGGCCGTAATGGGCTTCCTTGTTGTCTGGATTCAGTTGAATCGCTTTCTGGAACGACACGAACGCCTTTTGGCGATCGACGCTCAGGCTGGCTACGCCTTCCTGATAGTATCCGTTGGACTTCTTGATCTTCTCTTCCGTCGCACATCCGGTGAGCGCCGAAGTGTGCAGCGCCGCCAACGCCAGCAGCCAGAAGAGCAGGGCGCGGCGGTCATGCCTCCGGGATGCGGGATATCTGTCAACTCCGACCGTCACTGCACATCCTCGAAATGCGTCAATCGCTTAAACTCACGGAATCGATCTTGGATCTCTTTGTAATCCAGGACGCGCAACCGGTCAAGACTAAAGGCTTCTACGGTAAAGGAGGCCATGACGCTGCCGAAGACGACCGCTTGGCGGATCGCCTCGGGAGACCGATTCCCCGTCGCCGCCAGGAATCCCAGGAACCCGCCCGCGAACGTGTCGCCCGCTCCGGTCGGATCACGGACTTCTTCCAAAGGAAACGCCGGCGCTCCGAAGACCTGCTTCTCGTTGAACATCAGGACCCCGTATTCTCCGCGCTTGACGATCAGATGCTTCGGTCCTCTCGCTAAAATGGTTTTGGCCACCCGAACCAGATTGGGATGATCACCGAGCGCCCTGGCCTCGGCGTCGTTGATGATCAGCATGTCGACGTGCTCGAGAACCCGCCACAGCGCCTCGCGCTTGCCCATGATCCAGAAATTCATGGTGTCACAGGCGACCAGCGACGGTCGCTTCACCTGCCGCAGCACATCCAACTGAAGCTCCGGATCGATATTGCCGAGGAACAGCACGTCGGGCGTTCGATAGTGCGGGGGGATCTTGGGCCGGAAGGATTCGAAGACATTCAGCCGCGTGTCCAACGTATGGGCCTCGTTGAGCTGATGGGTATATTCGCCTTTCCACCGAAAGGTCGCCCCCGGCCGCCGCTCCAGACCCGCCAGGTCGATTCCGCGGCTTTTGAGAAATTTCACATGTTGTTCCGGGAAGTCCTCCCCGACGACGGCGATCAGATCGACGCTGGTGAAGTAACTCGCGGCGGTGGCAAAGTAGGTTGCCGAACCTCCCAGCACCTCGGCCGCCTCGCCGAACGGCGTTCTGACCGTATCGAGCGCCACCGACCCGACGACTAGCAATTTCCCCATCTTCTCTTCATCCTCGTTTCCCCGACCTGTTTTTCGCGGTCCGCTTCACGCGTGACGCTTCACGTTCAAATACCGGCCGATCAAGAGGTCCAGATGCTTCCGGGTCTCTTTGGGAATCGTCCGGGGATCCGTCACGAGGGCGTCTTTCAGCGCCTGTCCGCACGCACAACCGGCCTGCTCGATCCCGGTCGACTCAAGCGCCTTCCGCAATAGGCGTTTGGCCAGCGCGACGTTGTTGCGCAAGGTCGTCAGAATGGCTTCGACCGTGACCGCTTCTTCGGTCTCGTGCCAGCAATCATAGTCCGTCACGAGAGCGACTGTCGCGTAGCACAACTCGGCTTCCCGAGCCAGCTTGGCTTCCGGCATGTTGGTCATGCCGATCACATCCACGTCCCACTTGCGGTACAGCAGGGACTCCCCGCGGGATGAAAACTGCGGACCCTCGATGCACAGATACGTGCCGCCCTCATGAACGACGGCGCCGGCTTCGTACGCCGCTTTGGACAAAGATCGGGCCAATGACCGGCACACAGGATCGCCGAAGGCGACGTGGGCGACGACTCCTCCCTCGAAAAAGGTGGACATGCGCCGTTTGGTCAGGTCGATGAATTGATCGGGCAGGACGACCTCGCCCGGCTTGATCGTCTCCTTCATGCTCCCGACTGCGCTGATCGAAATGACACGGCGCACGCCGAGCGACTTCAGCGCATAGATGTTGGCGCGATAGTTGATTTCGCTGGGGTTGAACCGATGACCGCGGCCGTGACGGGAGAGGAAAGCCACCCGCACCCCGTCCAGCGTTCCGAGCACAACGGCATCCGAAGGCCGCCCGAACGGAGTCCGCACGATGGCTTTGCGAACTTGACTCAGGCCGTCCATTTCATAGAGACCGCTCCCTCCGATGATTCCCACCGTCGCCTGAGCCTTGTTTGTCGCCGTCTTCATCCCGCCGTGACTCCTGCCGCGGCCATGCGGCCGCTTTGTTTGTTCGCCTGCGCTTCCCGACCCAACCCCGCGAGGAATTCCTCGATCATCGCCAGAACCTTATTGGTGGTTCGTTCCACCGGTTCGTCCTCCGCGAGCGACAACCAGAGGATCTCGGGTTCTTTCCGGAACCAGGTGAGTTGCCGCTTGGCGAAACGCCTCGTGTCCCGCTTCAACCACCGAACGGCTTCCGCGTAATCACAGTCCCCGACGAGATAGGCGGCGATCTGCCGATAGCCGAGCCCCTTCATCGAGCTCAACCGTCGATCATAGCCCCTCGCCAGCAAACCCCGAACTTCGTCGACCAACCCGCGGGCCAACTGCGAATCCACCCGCTCTTCAATCCGGCGGTACAAGGCTTTCCGCTCCCTCCCGAGGCCGATCAGAAACGGTGAAAACGGCCTCTCGCCGAACCCATGGCTTCGATGGATCGAGGAGAGCGGTCGTCCCAGCAGATGATAAACTTCCAACGCTCGCACAACTTTGACTTGGTCATGCGGATGGAGCCGGGCGGCCGATTCCGGGTCGACGCGAGTCAGCTCACGATGCAAAGCCTCCGGCCCCCGTTGTCTCGCTTCCTCCTCGAGTTGGGCTCGGAACGTTGGGTCGGCTTTCGGCCCCTCGCACAGTCCGCGAATGAGGGTGCGGACATAGAGCCCTGTCCCTCCCACCACCAGCGGCAGACGGCCTTCGCGGTGCAGTCGCTCGATCTCCGGTAACGCCATTCGCCGGTACATTCCCGCATTGAACGCTTCGTCGGGATCGACCAAGTCGATCAGCCGGTGCGGCACGCCGTCCCGCTCTTCCAGAGTCGGCTTGTCCGTTCCGATATCCATTCCCCGATAGACCTGTCTGGAATCCGCCGCCAGGACTTCGGTCTGCAGGCGCTTGGCCAATCCGACGGCGACCCGGCTTTTGCCGACGGCGGTCGGACCGACCACGACCACGACCGGCTTGAATCTGATGAATTCCTCGGTCCGGCTCATGGTTGAAGCAGGAAACATACCTTCGGCGCGCTCACGCCCGACCGAATATCTTCGACAGCTCCTCGGCCGGCAGGCGCAAGGCGACGCGGCGACCATGCGGGCAGGTCATGATGAGACCTTCCCGGACCCAGTCCTCGATCAACTGCTTCATTTCCGGCAGGGCCATCACTCGCCCCGCTCGAACCGCCCCATGGCAAGCCAAGGACGCAATCACGGGGCGCATCTTCGCCTCCAGCGACGACAGTGATTTCCATTCAGACAGATCATCGATCAAATCCTGAATCAGCGACGCGATATCGAGACAGCTCAATAACGTGGGAACCGCTCGAACGATGAATGTGCCCGAGCCGAAGGGCTCGATCGCCAACCCCAGTTGTTCGAACTCGCTCAGGCACCGCTCCAACAGAATCGCCTTGTCGGACGGCACTTCGATCGGCTCGGGCAACAGCAACGGCTGCGACTGAACGGCTTGGCTCCGCCAGGCCCGCCAGAGCCGTTCAAACAAGACCCGCTCGTGGGCCGTGTGCTGATCGACGACCTGGAGTTCCGACCCCACCTGCGCAACGAGAAAGGTCCGATTGATCTGCCCAAGCGGGAAGACTTCAAGTCCTCCCGCCGTCTCGTAGGATCGGCCCGGTTCATGAACAAATGATGTCTGACAGGCCTCTCCACCTGAGGCTTCCTTCACCATCGGCTGTTCGATCGCTACGGCCGTACCCGGCCGTTGACCGGACCGGACGTCCGGCGGGCGCAACGCGGCCTGGGCCGGACTTGAAGCGGTCGATTCCGTCGATGCGTGGACGCTGCCGCCTCTGCCGTCGAACCGGACACCCGCAACCTGAACGGAACGCTGCGCGGCGCCCAAGGCTTCGCGCACAGCCTGGCGGACGGCTTGGTGCACCGCCTGCTGATCGACAAAACGGATCTCCCGCTTGGTCGGATGGACATTGACATCCACCCGATTCGCATCCACATCCAAAAACAGAACGAACACCGGATAACGGCCTTTCGCGAGGAAGGACGCATAGCCGTCGGTGATCGCATGGAAGACCGTTGCGTTGCGGACCGGCCGCCGATTGACGAACAGATCCTGCGGCGTTCTGGACGCACGCGCGTGAACCGGCTGAATCGCGAAGCCTCCGATCCTGAGGTCTGGCCACTGTGCACTTACTTCAACTGTCCGGTCGAGAAATGGAGGATGGTAAATCTGCAGGACTCGGTCTCGCACCGAAGAGACGGCCGGGAGATTGAGCACCTCGCGGCCGTTGTGAAAAAGTCGGAAATGGACGGAAGGCCAAGCCAGGCCGGCTTGCTGAACCGTCTGGCTGATGTGGGCGAATTCAGTGGTCGGACTCTTGAGAAATTTCTTACGCGCGGGCGTGTTGAAGAACAGATCGGCGACCTCCACGCGGGTGCCGCGCGCCGCAGCAGCGTCTTCGACGCTGGTCACCGAGCCTCCGACGACGGACACCTGCGTGCCAACCGGCTCGTCACGCCTGCTCGTCAGCAGCCGGACTTTCGAGACGGCGGCGATGCTGGGCAGAGCTTCACCGCGAAATCCCATCGTGCGCACGGACCAGAGGTCTCGATCCGAGCGCAGCTTGCTCGTGGCATGACGCTGAAACGCCAGGGGCGCGTCCACGCGGCTCATCCCCTCGCCGTCGTCGGTCACACGGATCAGCCCCAATCCTCCATCTCTCACTTCGACCGTAACCGTGGAACTTCCGGCATCCAGACTGTTGTCGAGCAACTCTTTCACGACGGCCGCCGGACGCTCGATGACCTCACCGGCCGCGATGCGGCCGACAACCTCGACAGGCAGCACGCGGATTTTTCCGACGCCGCCGTCGGGACTCATCGATCACGCTCCGGGAGAGGCGGAGGGAACAACACGGGCGAACGCAAACTGTCGCGGCAGGCCTGCAGTCATCGGATCTCGGCCAACTTGGCCTTGGCCAGCTTCGCTTCGTCGGAGGAAGAGAACTCTTCGATCACCCGCTTCAGGAATTTCCGGGATTTGGCGATATCGCCGGTCTCGGCGGCCGACAACCCCAGCTTGAACAAGGCCGACGGCACTTTCTCGTTCCCGGGATATTCGTTTACGACATGCTCGAACGCCTGGATCGCCCGCACGTAATCTTTCATGTTGTAGTACGATTCGCCGAGCCAGTAATACGCGTTGGGCGTCAGCGAAGTGGCGGGAAAATCTTTGATGAACCGCTGGAATCCCGTCACGGCCAACTCATACCGGCCGTTCAGGTAATCGTTGTACGCCAGATTGAAGGCCGAAGTCGGCGTGATCGCCGGCATGCCGGGCAGCGCCGGAGAGAGATCCGGCGCTGTCGGCGATTTCGCCGGCTTGGACTGACGGGAAGATTCCGCCATCGCGGCATCCGCTTTTGAAGCGGCCGCCTGACTGATTTGCCCCTCTTCCAACTTGGCCAAGCGACCTTCCAGTTTCTGGAGTCGGGCGGCGACGTCTTCGAGCCGCTGTTTCAACCCATCGGCGTCTCTGCCCTTTTCCAAAGACTCCAGCCGTCGTTGCATCGCTTCCTGACGCTTCAGCTCCTGCTCCTGCGTCTTGGCGACGGTGCGCAGCTCTTCCCGCAGATCGACGAAATCCGCGTGCTTGGCACAACCGGAGGCTGCCAACGACACTGTCAGCAATCCTGAGAGCATCTTCACGCGACGGGACATGAGGGGCGCCTTTCGGATCAACGCGAATCCTTCAGCTGATTGAGTTTGTCGAGCGCTTTTCCGGCTTCTGGTGTCCGAGGGTACAGCTCGATGACCTGTCTCAGAGTCGTAGACGCGCGTTTCCGATCCTTCAGGGCCAGGTAGGCATAGCCTTTTTTCAGGAGCGCGGCCGGCACCTTTTCACTGTTCGGATAATCCAATTGTACATGATCGTACGCCTCGATCGCTCGCTTGAAGTCCTTCTTGCCGTAATACGTCTCCCCCAGCCAAAACCGCGCGTTCGGCGCGAGCTCCGAATTGGGATACTCGGCCAGAAAGGCAGCAAACCCCTGGCGGGCTCCTTCCAAGTCGCCCGCCTTGAACTTGTTGAGCACCCGCTCGTACACCTCGCGGGGATTGGCGTCCGCGGCGTCGGATTCGGCCCTGGAGGCCGCTTCGACAGAACCGGCGGCATCCCCCTGCGCTGACTGCGAAGCCGCCGCTCTTGGCTCTTCAGCGGCGGCCTTGGGTTGCTCGACCGTTTGGTTGAACGTCGAGCGTTGAGCCGGCCGTTGGCTCGGTTGTCGCTGAGGCGGACCGGGCTGGGCACGAACCTGCGCAACCTCTCCTACCGCTCTGGAGATTTCGTCCAGGCGGCGATCCTGTTCGTCCAAACGCGCGGCGAACTTCTCGCCCGCGGCCTCAAGAGCCTTCGCCACGGACGAGACGCTCCTGTTGACCTCGTTGAGATGGCCGGTCATAACCCGGTTCACCTCATTGATGTGATTGGTCGCGGCCTTGGTGTCCGCTTCGACTTTGGCGGCCAGGGCATCGGTTCGCTTCGAGAGCGCAGCGGTCTGCTGCTCAAAAGAAGCCGACAGTTGTTTGACGGCTTGCTCCTGGTGCTTCATCTCCTCGCCCAACTTGATCAGCCCCTGTTTAAAGTCGTTCAGTGCCTGACTGAACTTTGCCGCCTGCTCGGTCGTCGTCTTGCTTTGCGCGTCCAGTTGCTGGGCCAGCGCGGCGGTCCTAACGTCGGCGGCGGCGATCGACTTCTGCTGCTCGTCGAGCCGCGCATCGATCGCCTTGGTCAGCGCGGTAATCGTCTTGTGCACGGCGTCCAGACGGGCCGCCACTTCATCCAGACGGGCCGATGTTCTGGCGGATTCCGACCCCAACTCCTGTTTCAGGGCCGCGGTGTGATCGCGGAGGTCTTTGTCGAACTTGCCTTCTAAGGAAGCAAGCCTGGCTTTCTGCTCGGTGTCCTGCTTGGCCACCCCCTGCTCCAGCCTGGCGAGCTTGTGTTCCAGCCCTGAAAGTTTATCTTCCTGGGTTCTCACCAACTGCATGGCCTGGTGCGCCGTCACCTGGATGTCTCCCCGCAGGCTGGGCAATTGCTCCTCCTTCACGCTCCTGATCTCTTCGGCCAGGCGCGCCCGCGTTTCACCCACCATCCGATCGATTTCCTCTTTGGCCTTCTGGATCTTGAGCTGCAACTCCTGATGGCTTTTCTGCAACTCCCTGTTGGTTTGTCTCAAATCCGCCTGCTGGGCCAGGCAACCGGACAGGACCAGGCCTCCCAACAAGCCGAAGATCGGAAAACCATAGCTGGATGGACAGACCATGCGTGCCTTCAATTTACTCATCGGAACTCCGTCGTTGCCACGCATCGAATCTTCGGTCACCGCGTCGCTTTACGACTTCACTTTGTTCGAAGCACAAGGTGGCCTCGCCGGTTCTGCTGGTAACAAGACTCCGTATGCTCCTTACAGAACGGCCGCTCCTTTCCGTAGGACACGACCGCTAGCCGATTGGCGCTCACGCCAAGCTCCACAAGATAATTTCGCACGGCCTTGGCGCGCTTCTCGCCCAAAACCAAATTGTACGCCAGCGTGCCGCGCTCATCGCAATGCCCTTCGATCTTGATCAACGAACCAGGGTTGGCTTTAATCCACTCCGCGTCATGCGCCAAGGCCATCCGTCCTTCTTCCGTGATCGTCCAACTGTCGAACGCGAAGAACACATCCCGGAGCCCGGCCGCAGCGGCTGCGGCCTGTTCACGACGCATCTCCTCAATCTGTCTGGAGGCGCTGTCCGAAGGCTGGACCTTCGCCATCATGGTCCCACCTCCGACCCGCTCCTCGGTGGCGCCTTTGCCCGGCCCGACCGGCTCCAAGCCCCTGAGGCCTCCGCCTTCGGACCCGGCGCTTGACGCATCGGTTCCGCGGCCCGCGACGGTCAGATCGGGGAAACTGGAGCTCGCCCCTGCGCCTTGCCCGGAATCACCGGCTCCTCCCGACATGCCCAGAGACCCTTCGTTCAAGCTTTCGCCCGGCGCCCCGGCTCCGCTCCGGGACTTTGCCATTCTTTCCTCCGAGGACTTCGAACCCGAGCCGGCCTGCACGGATTTCTTGGAGCAACCGGCCCCGGTCATCCATATCAGCCCGACTATGACGACAAGGCAGGTTGTGAAGGATCGCGCATACATGGGTTGTTCTCCTCTTGTTGTTAATGGATCGATCTCGCTCACCAAGGCCTCTCACGGCAATTCGACTAAAGAGCCGGCGACCATGCGGGTGAACTGTAATGGGTCCCTCCGTATGTCAACCGTTCCAAATCTTTTCCGTCGGCATTGATCATATAGATATGGCTTTTCCCGTCGGCCGTCGAGCTGAACACCAAGTGCCGGCCGTCCGGAGACCACGATGGCGAGTCGTCCACACCGGGCCCGGTCGTAATCTGGACCCGCTTCTGCCCGTCCGGACTGATGAGGCACAGCTTGTATTCTCTTCGAGGAGTCCGGCACACGTGCGCAATCCAGTTTCCTCGGGGAGACCAGGCAGGTGCGGCGTTGTAGTCGCCTTCATAGGTCAGTCGTCGGACATTGGACCCGTCCGCGCTCATCAAGTAGATTTGAGGACCGCCGCCCCGATCGGAGGTGAAGGCGATCTCCCGTCCGGAAGGCGACCAGGACGGCGAGAGGTCTCCGGCCGGATTGACGGTGAGCCGCTGCAGCGCTTTCGTCCTGGTATCAAGCCGGTAAATTTCCGCATTACCGTCCTGGCTCGTCGTGAACGCCAGATAATTGCCGTCCGGAGAAAGCGCCGGCGTAATGTTCAATCCCCCCAGCGATACGAGCGTCCACCGTTTCCCCGTGGCCAGTTCGATCAGATCGATGTCCTGGGTATTTCGGCTCCGGTACGCGGTGAACACCAGGAACCGTCGATCGGGCGACCATCGCGGCATCAGATTCAGAAAACCGTCGGCTGTGATCTGCCGAGGCTCGTATCCGTCATAATCCATAATGAACAGCTCGCGCGCATTGCCGATTTCCGAGACGAACGCGATTTTTGTCCTCGCGATGCCCGGTTCTCCCGTATAACGGTAGACCAACTCGTCCGCAAATCGGTGCGCCATCAGCCTGACGACGGAGGTCGAGCCGACGTATCGTTTCCCTCCCACGACCTCGTCGCTGCCGCCGTCATAGACATAGCCATCCACGACGACGTCGGCTTCCTTGCCGTTTTCTTTGAGTCCCGCCCTCCCCCACACGAGGACGGCGACGCCGTTGTCCGTCGCCTGCTTGAAGACGGCCTTTTCGGCGTTTCCGATATCCCGCACTTTGATGCCGAGGCTGGGCAAGTCGACCAAGGTGAACACCAACGAGCGTCGAAGATCGGCCTTGAGCACCTCCTCCACCCGCCCGCCGAGCCACTCGGGTCCGCCGCCGTTCTTGAAACCCAACACCCCGATGGGAATTTTCTCGAAGTCTGGACGGGTCGCCTCGAGAAAGACGTCCGTTGCCTTGGACTCCAGAATTCCCGCTAACCCCGCACCAAGGACGAGGGCCGGGATCAAACCGCTCAGACCTTTCATGAGAGTCAACCGATCTGCTCCCCGACCGTAAAACTGAAGTGGGCGTCCAGATACGAATCCGTCATCTCCGGGGGAAACGCAGGCAACGGATTGGCGCTCAAGACCGCGCGTTTTCCCGCCAGATCGTAGTAGTCGTTTCCGGACGACTGCTCGATGATCACATTGCTGACCGACCCGCTGCGATGCAGCCTAAACCGTACCACGACGGTGAGCGTCTTCTCCGGGACATCGACCGGGGGAGCTGTCCAGAGGCTGCTGATCTTCTGCTGCACTCTGGCAAGGTAGCGATTGGACCCGGGCCCTGTCGAAGAGACCTTCATGGACGTTTCAGGGCTCCGAATGCTCGGCACCTTGGCCACAGCCGCTGGGGCCTGCTTGACTGAAGGTTCCGTCATCGGTTTCGCCTCTTGCGGCGGTTCGGCCGGCTTGACGGAACGCGGTATGGATTGGAGCTTCTTGAGCTCTTCCTCCAACTCCTGGTCGAACTGTTCGGCCAACGACGGCCGGCGCAGTTGCGCCTGCGCCGTCTTGACCGGCTCCTTGGGAGCCGCCGGCGTCATGGGCGTCACGTCGGGAACTTTTAACTTGCCCAGGAGCGTATCGATCTCGCTCTTGACTTTTTCGGGAGCGCGGTCGGTCCGCGGCACATCCATCCGGTACGATGGACTCACGGGTTTGGCCGGGCTCAGTTCGCCGAATTTCGGCGCATCGGGCGGCAACTCGATGCCCTTCAAGACGTCACGCATCACGTCCCCCGACGACCGTCTGGCGCCGGGCGCGTCCCTCCGCACCGGCGGAGGCGGGACCGGCGCCGGCGCGACCGGCTTGGCTGCCGCAACCGGGACCGGCGGCGCGGGCTTGACCGGAGGCGGCGGAACAGTCGGCTGGACAACCTTGCGAGGCCTCATCGCATCGGCTTGCCGCGCGGCAGGAATCTCAGTCGCCCGGGCGGGGGTCGGCATCGTCACCAGCGAGACCTGCACCGACGCCAGCGGACGTTCGCCGTGTTGTATGAATCGCATCCCCGAGGCCGCGAGCAGCACGCACACGTGCAGCGCCAGCGAGGCGATCACGGTCCATTTCAACCGCACGCCCAACGCATCGCGCTGGTCCGCGCTGAGCGCAAGAGGCAGCGGATTGGGGAGCGCATGCGTCGCCATAAGAGCCGTGGGTCAGAGCGTACCTTTAGGACGATTCGCCGGCGTGACCTGCCGTTCCATCACTCGTTCTCCGCCGACGGGATCGGTCACCATGCCGAGTTTTTCGATCCCCGCCCGTTTCACGCCGTCCATCACCTGCACGACGATCCCGTACGGCACCTCGCGATCGGCCCGCAAGTACACCGACACCTCCGAGTTCTGTTCCTTCAGCGACTTGAGACGGCGTTCAAGCTGCGCGACGCTCACCGCGTCCTTATCGAGATAGAGTCGTTGATCCTTCTCGATCGTCAAGACGACGCGCGTCTCCGGCTTAATCGTGTTGGTCGCGGAGGTCGGAAGCTTGATGTCGATGCCGCGGTACAGCATGGGGGCCGTCACCATAAAGATCACCAACAGGACCAGAACGACGTCGACCAGCGGAATGACATTGATCTCGGCGAGGAAGCGCCGATGCCTGGTCTCAAGAATCGTCATCGGACCCCCAAGCCGGCCTGCCTCCTCTGAGTCTGGACCGAATTCAGCAGATCGACGCTGAACGTTTCCAGGCGGAACGCCGTCCTACGAATGCGCGTCAAGTAATAATTATACGCAATCACCGCGGGAATAGCCGTGAACAGGCCGGCCGCCGTGGCGATCAGCGCCTCCGCCACTCCCGGCGCCACAGCCGCGATGCTGGCCGTTCCCTGGAGCCCGATCTCCCTGAACGAATCAATAATCCCCAAGACGGTCCCGAGCAAGCCGATAAACGGAGTAATGTTTCCCGTGGTGGCCAAGAAGGGCAAGTACGCTTCTAACTGAGCGATCTGATTTTGCACGATATATGCCACGGTCCGCTCGATGTATTGTCGATCCAAGCTGCCTGGATCATCCCCGCCCTCCTGGCTACGCAGGTGAGAAAGTTGGCCGCCTGCTTCCTCTCCATGCCCGGCGTCCAGCCGATCCATCAACCCCATGAAAACACTGGCGCTTGGGCTTCCGATCACCCGGCGCGCATGGCGCCGCAGTTCGTCCGAATCCTTGCTTTTCGCGAAGGCGGTCAGGAAGCGTTGGTCTTCTCGGTCGACTGTGCGGAAAACGCGCCACTTGTACAGAATCACGGCCCAGGAAATAACGGAGAAGAGAAAAAGCAGGAGCAGGATAACCTTTGAGACAAGTCCGAGAGAACTGATAAGCCCAGCCAGGCCTGATTGAAACATCATTACTCTAGAGCTTCTCCTCCTCTGCCAAGAAATGAACAGTCCACGTGAACGAATCCGATCGTCGGGGAAAGAGGGTGGGGCCGACGGGATTTGAACCCGCTCCGTCGCCGGCACAACCCTGAAATGCGTCTGGCCGGCTCCTACCGAGGGGGCCAGCCCCCTCGTACGCTCCCCACGAAGGGGACCTATCCCCTTCGGAATCCTCCATCGCGGATTCAAATCCCCTCGACAGAGGGCTTGGATATAGACATGTGGCGGGGCCGACGGGATTTGAACCCGCGACCTCCAGATTGACAATCTGGCGTCCTAAACCAAGCTGAACGACGGCCCCGCACTGATCAGAGGTAGAGAAGAAACAGGACGTCCTCAAAATTCGACCGGCTCCCAGTAGAGTTCTGGAGTGGTCGATGTTCACTGTGACTGTGAGTTCTTGCGCGCTTATGTCTTCAGGATCTACCCTATCGCTGAGGCCCTCTGTCCGCCGACCTGGTAGGCGGAACAGGGATTGAACCTGTGACCTCTGCCTTGTAAGGGCAGCGCTCTCCCGACTGAGCTATCCGCCTAATTTCCTTGATAGCCTGAATGGTTGCGGATGCTATCAAGTCCGGCATACCTTGTCAACCGAATCTCGCACCTTTCTTGCACAACTGCCATCGTGTCGGATTAACCCTGCGTTTCCCATTTCGTTCAAGCCGTCGGGCCCGGCATTCGGCGGCGCTGCTTGCGGGGGAAAAATTGTGCGTGCAGTCGCTTCAACCGTTCGCGTTCGACATGCGTGTAGATCTGCGTCGTCGCAATGTTCGCATGACCCAACATCGCCTGGACCGAGCGGAGATCGGCGCCGCGGTCCAACAGATGCGTGGCGAATGAGTGACGCAACATATGCGGCGAAATCGTTTTGGGAATGCCTGCGGCGGCGGCGCGAAGGCGCAACAATTTCCAAAAACCTTGCCGGGTCAGCGGTCGTCCACGACGCGTGATGAAGACATAGGCCGATTCCCGGTGCTTGAGCAACTCGGCTCGTCCGCTCCGCAAATAGCGCACGATCTTGCGCTTCGCGATTTCTCCCATCGGCACCAGCCGTTGTTTGGACCCCTTCCCTGTCGCCAACACATAACCCGAATCCAAGTTGAGGTCGGTCATCCGGAGGCCGACCAATTCCGAAACCCGCACGCCCGTCGCATACAACAATTCAATCATCGCGGCGTCACGCACATCTTCCGGTCCGGACTTGCCTGCCCATTCCAACAAGGCGGTCACTTCGTGTTGTGTCAGCACGGCCGGCAGGTGCATCCCCCGGCGCGGACTGTTCAGCCCGACCATCGGATTTTCCGGCACCAACCGTTCGCGCACGAGGAACCGAAAAAACCCTCGAAGCGCCGACAAGCAACGGGCCGTGGAGGCCGGAGCCAGCCGCAGTTGCTTCAGATGAATGAAAAAACCCGTTATCGTCTGTCGCGTGACGTCGGCCGGGGTCGCGATCTTCTGACTGAGCAGAAAGGACGCAAACTTCTCCAGGTCGCGTCGGTAGGCCTCCAGCGTCTGCGTCGAGAGTCCGCCTTCAACCCGGAGATAGCTCCAATACCGCTCGATCAAGCCAGCCGTCACCGTATGCGGTCGAGCCTCGACGCATGCCGGCGGATTCCCATCTCGATCCATTCTGCTCATCTCGTCCGGCGAAGTCCGCGTGTCACGCGGTTTGACGGCGACTATAGCCAAGCCCCGAGCGGAACACAATGTCGCCGAGGACTTTACCTTGACACCCCTCCGAGCCTTTCCTATAGTAGCTTCGTCGCGGCGTGAGCGTCCGCTATTATGATGAGTGATGATCATCGAAGGCGATGTCCAATCCGCTTTTCTTTCACCCCCTCGCCGGTTCGACGTTGGTTTCTCCGTTCGTCGTCCTGGTTTTAGTGTTCGCCCTTCCCGACGCCACCACGACTTTCGCCGCGACCGCGCCTTCGCCCAGCACGACCCGCGTTGAGCAGGGCAAATCCCCGGGAAACCAGTCCATCCCCGTCGTCTTGGACCAAGCCAAACGGCTGATCGAAACTCAACGGGCCGACGCGGCGGTGCCTCTGCTCAAGAGCTTCATCAGCGCTTCTCCGAAATCCGAACACTTGGACGACGCGTATCTCTTGCTCGGCGCCGCGTTGTACCACACGAAGGAGTACGGTGAAGCGACCAGGTATTTGAACCAGCTTCTCAGCGAGCTTCCGACGTCCGATCTAGCCGATCGCGCGCGCTTGATGCTGGCGCGCGCTCAGGCAGCCTTGGGCAATCTCGATCTTGCGTTGCCCGTGTTGGCCGAAATCCGAAGTCTCTCATCCGATCTCGAGACCAAACGCGAAGCGCTCCGGCTGACGGGCGAGTTACAGCTTCAAAAGAAGGATCATCTGCGCGCCGTTCAAGCCTGGCTGGATGAAATCGAACTGAGCCCGGACGAGCAGGCGGCCGAAATAAAGAACCGTATCCGGGAATTGGTCAGGGAGCAGCTCGACAGAAAAATCCTCATTCGCATGCGCGACGCCTACCCGAAGTCGTTTCCCGGCGACATCGCGTTGATCCGGCTCATCGAACTGCACATCGCCAAGGGCGAGGACCATCTGGCCGAACGGAACATCCGGCTCTTCGTGCGACGTTTTCCCAACCATGAGTTTGCGGCCAAGGCGTCCGACCTGCTCGCCTCATTCAAGGCCAAGCTCAGGTCGTATCAGCACGTGATCGCCGCGGTGCTCCCGCTGTCCGGCAAACTCGCACCGTTCGGCACCGAAGTCCTCAACGGAATTCAACTGGCGCTGGAGAAAGGCAAGGACAGTTTAGGGCTCGCCTCGATCGGATTGATCGTCAAGGACAGCGAAGCCGATCGCGCAACGTTTCTCAACGACCTCACCGATCTGTTGTTCGAAGACCGGCCGCTGGCCGTCATCGGGCCGCTGCTCTCGAAGAATCTTCCGGTGATGGCGGAGTTGGCCGAGCGGACCAAAATCCCGGTCATCACGCCGGCCGCCACCTTTCCGAACGTCCGCCGCTTGGGCGCCTATATCTTCAGCACGGCGCTGACCTATCCGCTCCAAGCGAAGCGCATCGCGGACTATGCCACCGGGGAGCCGGGGTACCGTCGGTTCTGCATCCTCCATCCGGACACGGTCTACGGCCGCGAACTGGCCCGGCTGTTTGCACAAGAGGTGCGACGACATAACGGAGAGATTGTCGCGGTCGAATCCTACAAAGAAGGCGAAACGGACTTCGGCCCTCAGATTAAACGACTCAAAGCGGAAGACCTCAAGAAGTACGGGATCGCCGTTCCGGTGGAAAACGGCAAGACGCTGAAGGGCGCCAAGCGCGTCATCTATACGCCGGGATTCGACGCGGTGTTCGTCCCCGGCCGCGCCATTGAGGTGGCGCTGATCGCAGCGCAGCTTGTGTTCCACGACATCAAAGTTCCGCTGCTGGGCACGAACGGCTGGAACTCGCCCGACTTCCCCCGCCTGGCCGACCGTACGGTCGACGGCGGCGTCTTTGTCGACGGATTCTTTATTGACAGTCCTCTCGCAAACGTGCAGGATTTCGTCGAACGCTATCAGCGGCGGTTTCAGACCAGTCCCACGCTGTTCGCGGCTCAGGCCTACGAAGCGGCGCGCCTCGTCCTGGAGGCCATTCGGAAAGGGGCGGCATCGGGCGAAGCCGTGCGGGACTATCTGGCGTTGCAGCAGGATCTGCCGACGTTGGCCGGCCCGGCCGGTTTCGACGCCGGAGGCACGCTCAACCGGCGCGTCTTCGTGATCCAAGTGAAACAGGGCAGATTCGTGCAGGTGGAATAAACTCGATCGGACGGAAGCGCGGCTCCATGAACTCGCTCCCCCAGATTCTTCATACCCTCTCCTACATGGCCCTTCCGCTGATGTTGGCGATGGTGCTCCATGAATACGCGCACGGCTGGGTCGCCAATCGCTATGGCGATCCCACTGCCAAGCTGGCAGGACGGTTGACGATCAATCCGCTCGCGCACATCGATCTGTTCGGCACAGTGATTCTGCCGCTGATTTGTCTCCTCATACCCGGTGGGGTTTTTCTGGGCTGGGCGAAACCTGTCCCGATCGATCCCAGGCGACTCCTCCACCCGCGCCGCGACATGGCGCTGGTGGCGGCGGCCGGACCGGCGATGAACCTCGCGCTGGCGATCGCGAGCGCCATCGTGTTGAGCCTGCTGATCACGATCGATCCGACGCTCATGGCATCCTGGCCGCCGCAGCCTGGCCAAGAACCGCGGCGCGACTGGCTCGGCATGCTGTTGTTGCCGGTCGCGGCGATGGCGCTGTATTCCATGTTCATCAACATCCTCTTGATGGTCTTCAATCTCATTCCGATTCCTCCGCTCGACGGCGGGCGAGTCCTGACGAGCCTCCTGCCCGCTCGTCCTGCGGCGGCTCTAGCCAGGCTGGAGCCCTATGGGATGCTGATCATCGTGGCGCTGATCGTATTCGATCCGCAGATTCACGTCATTCGGACGATCACCGGCACACTGGTCAACGTGATGGCCGGCACACTGCTCACCACCGTGCTGAGTGGAGCATGACCACCTCGCGAAAGCGCGTCCTCAGCGGCATGCAGCCCAGCGGGCTGCTGCATTTGGGAAATCTGCTGGGCGCCCTGGACAACTGGAAGACGCTGCAAGAGCAGTATGAATGCTATTTTTTCGTCGCCGACTGGCACGCATTGTCCACCAACTATGCCGACACCGGCCGGATTCGGGAATTCGTCCGCGAACTCCTGATCGACTGGCTGGCGGCCGGCATCGATCCGAAACGATCCACGGTCTTCATCCAGTCCCGCGTGCCGGAGCACGCGATCCTGCATCTCCTGTTCTCGATGATCATCCCGATCTCCTGGCTGGAACGAAACCCCACCTACAAGGAAAAACAGGAAGAGATCAAAGAGCGCGATCTCGGCACTTACGGCTTCCTCGGGTATCCGGTGCTTCAGGCGGCGGATATCCTCCTGTATAAACCCGACTACGTCCCGGTCGGAAAGGACCAGTTGCCCCATTTGGAACTCACCCGCGAATTGGCGAGACGGTTCAACAGCCTGTACAAACCGGTCTTTCCCGAACCGATGGAACATCTCACCAGGTTTCCCAAGGTCCTCGGCACCGACGGCCGCAAAATGAGCAAGAGCTACGGGAATACGATCAACTTGTCGGATCCCGAGCCGACGGTCCGTCAGAAACTCAAGACGATGGTCACGGATCCGGCGAGAGTCCGCCGAACCGATCCCGGCAATCCCGACGTCTGCCCGGTCTTCGATTTCCACAAAATTTTCTCGCCTCAGCCAATCATCGACCAGATCAACCGCGAATGCCGCACCGCGGCGATCGGCTGCATCGATTGCAAGAAATTGGTCGCGGATCGGATCGTCGAGCGCATGGCGCCCATCTGGGAGGCACGCGGCAAGTTGACGAAACACCCGAGCGAACTCGACGACATCGTCCAGGACGGCAGCCGCCGCGCAACGGTCGTCGCGAGTCGGACTTTGGAAGAAGTCAAGGAGGCGATGAAGATATGAGGAGAGCCTTGCCCGATCTGCTCCTTCTCGGCCTAGCCGGGAGCATGCTCACCCTGTCAAGTTGCGCCACGAGCATCAATTCCGACCGTCAGTCCGTGACGATTTTCACCGATCCGCCGGAAGCCACAGTCGTCATCGACGACTATCTGCGCGTCATCGCGCCGGGCACGGTCTCGTTGAACCGCAAATCCGACCATGTCGCGGTTGTGGAGAAAGACGGCTATGCGCCGGCGACCGTCACAATCGAGCGCGGGATGTCCTGGTGGGTGATGGGCAACGTGGTCTGCCTCATCTTCATCGTCAACTGCATCCAGAAAGACCGCCGGGACGGTGGGTACTACGCTTTCGACGACGAGATCCGCGTCACGCTGGCGAAGCAGGCGTCGGAGGACTCTCTCCCGCCACAATCTCCTTGACTCGGCGTCCGCAGTCGTTCGACCGCGTTTCACGGAGGACCGTCATGCACACGTCTGGCAGACGCGGCGGGTGGGCAAGTTTCTTCTTCCTGCTCTCGCCTTTTTGGACCGGGGGTCCGGCTGCGGCGGAGCCGCCATGCGACCGCTATCCGGCCAACAAGCAGGTGCGGTGCGCAGCGATCTGGAAAGAGCTGGACGAGCAAGGCGAGGCCGAAGTCGCGCAGTTCGGGTTGGCGCAGCAGAAACGCCGGGCAGAAGGCAAAATCACCGCGGAGCAGCACCTGCAGGAAAACATCGCGTTCATCAAACAAGCGACCGAAAAGCACCTCAAGCTGCTCGATGAACGGATGGCGAAAGAGTAAGCGCTACAACGTTTGCGCCTTGCTCTCGGGGGTCAGCACCTTGCCCGCCGAATCCAACAATTCCCTGCTGACGATGATCGGCGCCTTGAAGTGAATGGCCAGCGCGATCGAGTCGGAGGATCGGCTGTCGAACACCTTCACCTGGTCTTTGAACGCCACTGTCAGCGCGCCGTAATAGGTGCCGCCTTTCAACGTAATCACGGTCTGCGTCACCTTCCCGCCGAAGGCTTCGAGAATCGAATGCATCAGGTCGTGCGACATAGGCCGCGGCATCTTCTCCCCCGTGAGCGCGCCGTAGATGGAGCTGGCGACCGTCATGTCCACGAAGATGGGAATGGTCTTGCCCTCGGCCTTGAGGAGCACCACTGGCCCGTGATCCGACAGCCGGACCTGCACGTCCGAGATCGTCACCTGCGAAGAAGACGGAGGACTTGGCGGCTCGGTTTGCGCGCGGGACACCGCCCCCGGCAAACCGGCCACGATGATGAAGACCAGCCACATCTGCATCAACCGACCGAGATGTTTCATGGTTCCCTCCTTCGGCTGAAGTCGCGGATGACGCCGAAAGGCTCCTGCTTACGCCCGGACAAACGGGTTGGATTCCCGTTCCAGGCCGATCTCCGTGTCCGGCCCATGACCGGTAATCACACGCGTCGTTTCGTCCAGCGTATAGAGGCGCTCGCGGATGGACCGCTCGATCACGTCGAAATCTCCGCCCCACAGGTCCGTCCGCCCGATCCCTCCCCGAAACAGCGTATCGCCGGCGAGCAGCAGCTTCTCCGCCGGAAAGTGAAAGCTCATCGACCCGGGCGTGTGGCCGGGCGTATGCAGCGCCAGGCCTTCGAGCCCGCCTACGACGATCTTTTCTTCATCCTGTAACCAATAGTCCGGAGGCGGCACCGGCACATAGGGCACGCCGAACACGCGGCACTGGACGTCAAGCATCCGCCAGAGTTCCCGATCGTCGGGGTGCAGACACAGTGTCGCCCCGGTGGCCTTCTTGATCTCGCCTGATGCGAGGAAATGGTCAAAATGGGCGTGCGTATGGAGGACGCTCACCACGGTCAACCCCATGTCCTGCGCTTCGCGGAGAATCCGCTCGGGCGCGCCTCCCGGATCGACCACGATCGCCCGTTTGGTGACAGGGTCCCCGATGATGGAACAGTTACAGCCCAACGGAGGAACGGAGAAGGTCTTGCGGATCATCCCGGTCATCGTTCGGCGACCATCCTTCGCCTTGTTTCACCCGCTCGCGTCGCCATTTCCTTATCCCGCTTGATGCTATCGCTCATCCGTGTCGAATCTCAAGTCAGCGTTCTCCCTGAGATGGCCCGCCGACCCGCGCCACCCACAGCACCTCGCCGTCGAGGATCTCCCATGGCCCGGCCGGTTTGTGCAGCCAGAAGAGGAAGCCCGCGCCCGAGCCGTCGGGACGGTTGTTGGCCACATAGACGAGGGCCTGATCCTTGCGCGATGTGAACGCCACGCGCGAGAACGCCAGCCGGTCGATCACCGGGAGAGGCCCCTCCTGCACCAGGTCCCCGCACGGAAAGGCCACGGGGATCGGCGCGAGCGAGACTTCCTGTTGCTCGGCTCCGTCACCGGATACGAACCGGTAACGCACGCCGAAGTCGAACCGCGACTCCAGTCTGAACGGACGGCTGTTCTTCATCACGAAATCGTTCATCAGATCCGCAGGAAGTCGCCCTTCAAAGTACTCATTCTGCTCGGGTGACGCGCGGAGCGTCGGCTTGTCCTGTTCCGGATACAGCGTCGTGGCCGTCAACCGCTCGATGACCACGAGCTGCGTCGCGGAGGTCACGAATTTGGATCGCACGACGACATCGTAGATTGGATAGTCCTCGGCGGGAACCGGGTCGGAGGGCTCCGACTGCCGGTCGGGAGCGGTCCCCAGCGCGGGCGCGATCATCCCCGTCACGCCAACCAGTAGGAACGGAGCCAGCGCTCTTGCTCGCATGCCGGGAGCATAACGTGTGCGCCACAGGCAGTCAAACCAACGCGCTCGCGGACGAGCGGGTGGGGAAACGGGATAGACAAGCGACGCCGAAGCATGGATAATCGGGTCAGCATGTCGCAAAGGAGCGTTCTCATCGAGCCGTCCCGTCGATCGTCCCGTTCGCTCCCCGCAGTGCTCTTGCTCATCACCGGCACCTGGATCGCTGCCTGCAAGCCGGACGACTCTCCGCTCAGGATCGAGAACGAGAACCTCCGTAAGCAGGTGGCCAAACAGGAGTCGGTGGTCGTCTCGCTGCAGGACGGCAACAAGGTGATGCAGCAGCAGATCGACCTCCTCAATCGGGAACTGCGCGATGCCAAGAAAGAGGCGGAACGAGCCGAAGCCGAGGTGAAGACCCTGACGGCCAAGCTGGAGGCCCAGACAGCGGAAGCGAGGAAGCTCGCCGCGCAGGTGCAGCGCACCGCCGCGACCAACGCCCAGGCATCGCAAAATCTCCGCGTAGACGAGAAAGGCGCCCAGGTGGAGGAGCTGCCGCGCCCGCTGGCGGCGGTCAGCAAGGCCGCCGAGGAGGCCCTGGCGCGCCACGGCTATACGGTCAAGGTGAGCGTGAAGACCGACCAGAAGGCCGTGTACGTGACGGAGCGAAAGGTGTCGGCGCCGGCGTCATTGGAAGTCGCCGGATTTCGGAACCAGTACCTCGTCTCGTTGCAAGCCCTCCCCTCCAACGTCACCCGCCTAAGCGTGAAAGCGGAGTTCGAAAAATTGGCGCAGGGCGGACGGGCGCTGGCCGTCAGCCCCGAGGAAACCGCGGAGATCGAGCGCCGGCTGATCGCAGAAATTTCCAAAGCCGTCTCGTCGCCGAACAAATTGTGAACCTCCTTCCTCCCCCTAGGCACTGCCGACAGTTGACTGGCTGTCGGATCCTCTTCCTCCTGCTCGCGACCGCTGCCCTGCTGCCGTCCCTGGTGCGAGCCGCCGGACCGGACACGAAGACCGCCTTACCCGCACACCTCGCTGCAATCGCCGCATTGGCGCAGCCCTCCCCGACGGTGGCTGTCCCGGAGGGCTGGTTCCTCATGGGGACGAATCGAAAGGACGACGACCCCTACGGGTTGGAAACCCAGTTCGATGACACCGAACTGCCGCAGCGGCGCATCTGGCTGGACACCTACGAGATAGACCGCGATGAAGTCAGCCTCGCAGAATACCTGGCGTACCTCCGGCAACAGCGCCGGCCCGTCCCCGACGAACTGCAACGGTTGATCTGGCACGTCATCACGGTCCATGCGATGCCCGATTATGTCTTGGCCCGCTGGCCCGCGATGTACGCCACCTGGGTCGAGGCCGACGATTTCTGCCGCAAGCGGGGAAAGCGTCTCCCGACCGAAGCGGAATGGGAAAAAGCCGCCCGCGGCAGCGAGGGCAACCTGTTCCCCTGGGGCCTCAAGACACCCGAACCGGGACTGGCCGTCTTCGGGCAATATCACGTGCATGAGATCCCGCTCGTCGCGGCGGTGGACAGCGGAGAAGAAGGACAGAGTCCCTACGGGCTTCGGCACATGGCGGGCAATGTGGCCGAGTGGGTCCAGGATTGGTTCGGATTCGACTACTATTCCATCATGCCGGAGCGGAATCCGCCAGGCCCGCCCATGAGCCGATACAAGAGCGTGCGCGGCGGGTCCTGGAAGAGCAAGCCCCATATGTTGCGGGCGGCCACTCGCGGCGGGGCGCCGCCAGATCAACGGTCCGCTACGATCGGTTTCCGCTGCGCAAAGTCCCTCGACTGACGCTCATCCGCACTTGCAGAAATTTCTTCCCGTCAAAGAGGTATAATTTCGCCCATGACCTGCCCCATCTGTCGAAAAACGACCGACTGGGAAGGGAATCCCTGGCGTCCGTTCTGCTCCGAGCGCTGCCAACTGATCGACCTGGGCGCGTGGGCCGCAGAGCGTTACCGGGTCCCCGGTCCCAGTCTCCCGACCGAACCCTCTGAGCCAGAATTTGAGTAGGTCCAAATTCGGCGCATACTGCGTCCAAGGCCGGCTTCCTCTCAGCCGGCCTTATGGCCTTGAGTTCCATTTCGGAACACCACAGCGAGACTTCTTGTAGACAGCAGTCCCTATGACCCCGTGAAGTTGCAGCCCGCTATTCCGCAAAGCCGTTCGCCGCTAGCTACATGCTGTTCGCTATGGTTCTACGGTGTAGAGATCAGGAGTGCCGGTGTGTGAGGGTGTAGCGGTGCAGCCATGCGGGATCGAGCTGCACTTCGGCTCCGATCGGGCAGAAACTCGGTCCTGACCGAGTATTGCTCTCCACTTGCGCCTTCAGCGTGCCGCTCTCCACCTCCACGACCGCAAGATGTTCGTAGATCTCCACGATGCAGCTCGTCTTGGGCGCATTGCGCTCGGGCAGAACGATCCGAGCGACGACCGGCGCCTCAAGCGTGATGAGATCGCCGGGGTGAAAGGCCGGGCGCTCGGCCGCCTCTTGGTAGCCCCAATACCCGAGGCCGACGACCGCGACGCCGAGCGTCGCGAGGATCGATCGGAAGCGCCGAGGATAGGAAATCCTGAGCCACCGGACGAAACCGACCGCCCCCATCACCAGCAGCAGTCCGATGAAGCCCAGGACGAGAAAGATCAACACTGCGCGCAGATTCATTGGGGGATTTCTCCTTTAGCCGCAGCGGGATGAATCCTCGGGCGGACCGGCAACCAATCTGTCACGAGCCGGGTCCGCGGGAAGACAGTCGCGACCTTCTCCAGGCCAGCCCGTCCCGGCGTTCATCCGATGCGCAGCCACAAGTATGCGCCCGTGATCGCCAGCGTCGCCAGCGTGACCGGCACGCCGACGCGGGCGTGCCGACGCCAGTCGATGCGGACGCCGCGCCGCTCGGCCGCATCCACCACGATGATGTTCGCGATGCTGCCGACGATCAACAGATTGCCCGCCAGCGTGCTGGCCAGCGCCAGCAGGGTCCCGGCCATGGGATGGGTCGCGAGCGGAAGCAGCAGCATCACCGCCGGCACGTTGGAAACGACGTTGCTCAGCACGAAGGTCGCCAAAAACAGCAGCCATGGCTGATCGAGGCGCAGGCCGGCGCCCGCCAGCGCCTGCACGGTGTCCGCCATCACGCCTGTCTCCTGAAAGGCGCGGTTGACGACGAAGAGTCCGATGAACAGGACGAGCAACTCCCAGTCGACCAGCCCGAGCATATGGCGCGAATGCAGCCGGCGGCTCAGTAACAGCACGCCGGCGCCTGCGAGGGCCGCCAGCTCGCGCGGCCAGGTCGTGGTGAGAAAGATTGCCACCAGGACGGCCGCCACGGTCAGCCCCTTCGTCGACTGCCATCGGTCGAACTGGGGATACCCTTCCGCGCGCCGCTCGGGCTCAGGTCGCGCGGCGACGGGAGTCGCACAAGTCCACCGCCCGCCGACCTGCAATATGATCCATCCCCATGTGGTCATGAGCCCCAGCAGCACGGGCAGGGCTGCGTCACGGACATAGCCGGCGAACGAGAGACGGAGCGACTCTCCGATCAGCATGTTCTGCGGATTCCCGATGAGGGTCAACGCCGAGCCGATGTTGGCTGCGCAGGCGAGCGCGAGGAGATAGGGCACGGGATCGAGCTGTCGCTTCAGACAGGCATCGACCAACACCGGCGCCATCGCGAGACAGACGATGTCGTTACTGAACACGGCGGACAACCCGCCCACCGCCAGGATCAATGCGCCGAGCAACTGTGAAGGCGTGAGCGGAAGGGCCGCCAGCCGGAGGGTGACAAAGGTGTAGAAGCCGCCCAAGCGCAATTGGGCCGACAGCACCATGAAGGCGAAGAGCAGCAGCAGGGTCGGCGCGTGGATCGAGCGGCCCGCTTCCTCAAGGCCCACGTCGCCCGTCGCCACCAGCGCGATCGCCCCCAGCACCGCCACCCCGGTCCGGTCGAGCTGGAAAAACGGCAAGCCCCCGAGAATCATCCCGAGGTAGACGAGAGCAAAGACGATGATGACGGTCGTCGTCACGCGAGGCGACCTTGTAGCGCGCTGCCGACCGGGACGTCAAGCAACGGTGTGCTCCCGTGGAAAGACCCACTGCGCGACCGCCACGCACTCGAGGCCGAACGGAAGATAGCCCGCGTAGCCGAGGATCGGCATCTGGAAGATGTGAAACCGGTCCACGAACGGGATCGCATACTCCCAGTGAGCGAGGCTTTTGACATTCCACATTTCCCAAAACATGCCGCACACCAGCGCAGCCAGGGCGGGCAGCCAGAGCGGCCGCCAATCGCCATAAGCCAAAGGCGAGAAGATGGTTTCCTCGTCCGACATCGCCTGGAGCGCCGTGATCAGGAGTAGCGGCGCGACCCAGACTAGCGGAAACAGATAGTTCGGCCAGAAGCCGATCCCGATCAGTCCACCGGATCCCAGCCCCAGGACCGACCAACCGACTAACTTCGTGTTGGCGATCCGGATCGGCCGCCATTTGTCCAGCCCGGCGCTGAGCCGCGGATACGACGCCAGCAGGGCAGTCGTGCCGAGCACAGCGGGAAGCACGGTGGAAAACGGGATCGTCGCGTGGATGACATACTCCAGCGGCGTGAACTCCTGGATGCCGAGATAGTACCAGTTCTGCACGAAGCGATTGAGATACTCGAAGAACCACCAGAACGCCGAGCTGAGCGGAAAAAGGGAGAGGAAATACCGGGGCCGATCCAGCATCATGCAGCACCCGGTCCGGGCGAACGTCCAGGCGTTGACCGTCAGGATGTAGCCGAGCCAGAGCGGCGTGAAGGTGAACGGTTGGAACGGCTCGAACCACGGAAAGCGGGTCCAGGCCAAGACCCAGGCAACGGCCGTCAGCCCGAGTCCCAGCCAGCCCCACCAGGGGAAGGGGAAAACGGTAAGGCATGAGGGGTCAGGGGTGAGGGGTGAAGCCAGTCCCCGATCCGGAGACTGAGAGCTGATCGTTGACGGCTGACCGCTCGACGTGAACATCCGAAAGACGAACGGACCGACCGAGGCAAGGATCAAGAGGGCGAGCGCGATGAAGAGGCCCCACGAGAAGGGCTCATGCTCGACGTAGCGGGTGCGCGGCGGGAATTCCAGATAGCGCTCGATCGGCTGGCCGGCGAGAACCACGCCCAGCAGCGGCAAGCCGAGGAGCAGCGTGACGACAAACGCGATTTTGGCAACCTTCCGCATCACCTGGTTTTGCGTCCTTCGACGAGGGCTCGCAGCGTTCGCGCATTGGCGACGGCATGGCCTTCCGCATCGTTGTTGAAATAGGCGTACACGTCGAGCCCGTCGCGCAGGTACCGTTTGATCTTCTTCGCCTCCTCGGCCAGCTCTTTCTTCGTGTAGCACGATGCAAACAACTGCGTCCGGCCGTGAAACCGGAGATAGGTGAACCCGGCGGTCAGCACATCCTTCCGCGGATACCGGGGCGAATCCGCGATGCACAGGGCCGCATCGTGGCGGCTCAGCAGCCGATACATGTCGTCCGTAAACCACGATTCGTGGCGGAATTCGAAGACGAGACGTAATGGATGCGATTTAGAGACCGCCTGTTGGGCGATTTTCAAAAAGCCCTCTAGACGGGAACAGTCGCAGCGAAGGGACGGCGGGAACTGAAACAAAATCGGTCCCAGATGCAGGCCGAGCGAGCGCGCGTTCTGCAGGAAGACACGCCAGGGCTCTCCCACATCGACCAGCCGCTTGATATGGGTAATCAGCCGGCTGGCCTTGACCGCGAAAATAAACCCCTCCGGCACCTGCGCCACCCATTTCTCATACGTCGACGGCCGAGGGAGATGGTAAAAGGAATAATTGACTTCGGTGGTGGGAAACTCCTGGGCGTAGAACTCCAGGAACCGAGCGCTGGGCAGGTCCTCGGGGTAGAACGGCCCCTTCCAACTCGGATAGGTCCACCCGGATGTGCCGATAAGAACACGGGCCATCTCTGAACCGCCGTTACGCACACAAGGCAGGCTGTCATTGTACACGAACGCCGTCCACGCCGAAGCGGCATGAGTCATTTGGTTGGACTGGCTTCACCGCTATAGAGGGGGTGTTTCGGCTGACGACCGGTGTGCGGATTTCGAAGGTTCCTCTAAGACCCGGCTCAGACGAGCGTCCGGACAAGGCTTTCGAGGTCTGTGATGAATGTGCTGATCTTTTTGGCAGTCGCTCTCTTGTGCAACTCGCCCAACTCATCGCGGAAGATCTGGTGGGATGGATGGTTCGGCAAGTTCAGGACCTTCTGCATCTCCTTCGGATTCGCCGGCAGCCTCGTGACAAGACCAATTCGCTTTGCTGCACGAAGGAAACAGTCCTCCAACTCCGGTTTCAAGATGATCAGGTGCCGGCCCGACTTGCGGCGTATTTCCAGATCCTCAGTTCTATGGATAACTTCCATTTGATCCCGTAGAGGGTGATGGGAACTCCCTGGATCTTCGTCCACCATTCCGATAGCAGCCTGATCCTTTTTCAGCAAGTCGTTCACCACTTCACCCTGGCCAAAGCTGTGGCGTGTTCGAGGTGGGAGACGGCAGTGGTCACGAAGAAAGAGCACAACATCTTCATCGGCGTAACACTCGTATGCGAACCTGAGCGTCACGATCCGATGAAGTCATCGAGATTGAAGAAGACGCTCGCACCCAGCTCGACTATCTTGGCGATATCCTCTTGAGAGAGCAGCTTCGCACCGGTGCCTCCTTCCTTGTCACGATAGCAGACGAAAAGGGCGAGGTGCTCAGCAGGCGTCTTTTCGACGAGACCGGTTAAGAAGTACGGATTATGAGTGGTCAGGAAGAACTGGTTCGAGCGATCCGCGCCGATCATCTCGCCCAACGCTTTGGGATAAGGCGGGAACGCGAAGACATCGGGCTCGTCGAAAACCAAGGTCACTTCTTCCGAGGAGTGAAGAATCGCGCCGTAGAAGAACTGTCTTTTCAAACTGTCCGACAGCAAGTCCAAATTATAATCCAGGATTTCATCCTGCCTGACTTCCGACAGCCGGAACGTGTGCTGAGCTTGATCGAACCGTAATTTCCAATTGAGTCCGGCCACTATGTCCTTCAAAAACTCATAGACTCGTCCGTTGTGACGGGCAATGTAGAGCAAATTGTGCCCATGGGGAGGAGTGACCGCCTTTGTACCGAGATGATACCCGCTGTTGTACTGCCAATCCTCGGAAGTCCTATAGGAATACAACCGGATCCAGTCTAAGGGAGGTAGAGGTAGAGGTAAGGGAGTGATATGCCAAGCGCCACCAAAGTTAACAGTCAAGGATTCATAGGGAGGGGCACTAATCTCTAGTGCGCGGCCCGGTCCTCCTGCGATGGCTGCGTTCACCGTCACCTGTTGCGCTTGGTGCGCGGCGGGCGGAGAGCCGAGATGCAAAGAAATCTGGAACGGTCGATCAAAGAATTGTCGATAGAAGAGCGGATCGAAGCCAAGTTCAGGTCGCAGGCGGAGGGATGTATCTAGCGGCAAGCCCCAGCCGAGCCTGGAGAGAAAGTAGAGAGCCTCCAGAACGTTGGTTTTGCCGGTGTCGGGGGCTCCGATAAAGACATTGACCTTTCGACAGGGAATGGAGAGCGACTTGATCGATTTGAATCGTTCTATCGAGAGCGTTTCGATCACAGCCCCTCCCTAGGGGCGACACTGTTGGTGGGTTGGATTTTAGCAAAGCGGGACTTGGAAAGCACTCTCCTTGCAAGCTGGCTGCAACACCCCGATGATGGCTCCAGGCACTTGGGATGCTTTCAACAGGTGAGAGCGCGCGCGGATGGCAGGAACGAGCGAGATTGGGGGAGGTCCGGCGGAGTTCGTCCTCAAGAACCTGATTCACCAACCGCCAGCGCTTCATGTCCTCGCGGGCTTCTTTCTTCGTGATCGTTCTCATTTCACCACAGCCTTGGCGCTCCGGCCCGCCCGGAGATACTTGTCCACGCCAGCGGCCATCTTGCGGCCTTCGGCGATGGCCCAGACGATGAGCGAGGCGCCGCGCTTGACGTCGCCCCCGGCGAAGACACCTTCGACCGACGTCATGTAGTTCTCGTCCACGGCCACGTTGCCGCGCGCGTCGTACTGGACGCCGAGGCTATCGAGCAGGCCGTTCTTCACCGGGCCGGTGAAACCCATCGCCAACAGCACGAGATCGACGTCCATCTCGAATTCGGTGTTCGGAATCGGCACAAACCTGCCGTTCTCGAAGGAGACCCGGTGCGCATGCAGCTTGGTGACATGCCCGTTGCGTCCGCTGAACTTCGTCGTGGAGACGCTCCATTGCCGGTCGCAGCCTTCCTCATGCGCGTGCGAGGTGCGGAGTTGCATCGGCCAGAGCGGCCACGGCGTGGACGGAGCCCGCTGCGGTGGAGGCTCCGGCAGCAATTCGAACTGGTGCACCTCCGTGCAGCCCTGCCGGTGCGCGGTGCCCAAGCAGTCCGACCCGGTGTCGCCGCCGCCGATGATGACGACGCGCTTTCCCTTCGCAGTGATCGGCTCGTCCACAATCACGTCGCCGGCGTTCCGCTTGTTCTGCTGGGTAAGGTAGTCCATGGCGAAATGGATGCCCTTGAGTTCCCGGCCCGGGACCGGCAGGTCGCGCGCCTGTTCCGCGCCCATAGCCAGACATACCGCATCGAACCGGCGGCGCAGGTCCTCTCCGCTGATGTCCCTGCCGACATGGACGCCAGTCTTGAACTCGACGCCTTCGGCTTTCATTTGTTCCAGCCGCCGGTCGATGACCCATTTCTCCATCTTGAAATCGGGAATCCCGTAGCGCAGCAGCCCGCCGATCCGGTCGGCCTTCTCGAACACGGTGACGCTGTGGCCGGCCCGCGCCAGTTGCTGCGCGGCAGCCAACCCGGCCGGACCGGAGCCCACGACGGCCACGGTCTTGCCGGTCCGAGTCGTCGGCAGAATGGGCTGCACCCAGCCTTCGTCGAACCCCTTGTCGATGATGTTCCACTCGATGACACGGATCGACACCGGGTCGCTGTTGATCCCCAGCACGCAGGCCGATTCGCAGGGAGCGGGGCAGAGCCGGCCGGTGAATTCCGGGAAGTTGTTCGTGGTGTGGAGCGCCTTGAGCGCATCCTTCCAGCGCCCGCGATGGACCAAGTCGTTCCACTCCGGGATCAGGTTGACGACCGGACAGCCGTTGGTGCTCTGGCAGAAGGGCACGCCGCAGTCCATGCACCGTGCGCCCTGGATCTGGAGTTTGTCTTCCGGCATCGGCTCGTAGAATTCCTTCCAGTCAAGCACGCGCAATTCGACCGGCCGGCGTTTGGGGCCCTCCCGGGCGTATTTCATGAAGCCTTTGGGATCAGCCATTTACGACTCGTATCGCGTCGTTCGTATCTCGCATTTCGCCGCACACCCGCGTTTCCCGAGATACGCGCCACGTGTCACGTATCACGTCTTCTAATGCGCCACCATCTCTTTTTCGCGATGCGCCTGTTCTTTGGCGGCCGCCGCTTTCCGTTCGGCCAGCACCCGCTTGTAGTCGATCGGCATGACCTTGACGAACTTAGGCAGCATCGCCTCCCAGGTCTCCAGCACCAGCTTGGCCTTGCGGCTGCCGGTGTACTTCCAATGCGATTCGATCATGCCGCGCAACAACTGCTTGTCTTCGGCGGTGACGACTTTCTCCAGCTCCACCATGCCCAGGTTGCAGCGGGACTCGAACTTGCCATCCTCATTCAGCACGAAGGCGATACCACCGGACATCCCGGCCGCGAAGTTGCGCCCCGTCTTCCCCAGTACCACGACGACCCCGCCGGTCATGTATTCGCACCCGTGATCGCCGGTTCCCTCGATCACCGCCCGCACCCCGCTGTTCCGGACGGCAAACCGTTCCCCCGCCGTCCCGTAGAAATAGCACTCGCCTTGGGTCGCGCCGTAGAGCGACGTGTTGCCGATCAGGATCGTCTCCTCCGGCACATAGGTACACCCCCTGGGTGGGTATACGATAATCTTGCCGCCGGATAGCCCCTTGCCCAGATAGTCGTTGGACTCGCCTTCCAGGATCAACGTGATCCCCCGAGAGAGGAACGCGCCGAACGACTGCCCGGCCGAGCCGGTGAACTTGATCGTGATCGTGTCAGGCGGCAGCCCCTCCAACCCGTACTTCTTCGCGATGCGGCTGGAGAGCATGGTGCCGGCCGTCCGGTTCACGTTCCGGATCGGCAGATCGAGCGTGATTTTCTCGCCCCGCTCGATGGCCGGCTTGCACAGCTCGATCAACTGGTTGTCGAGCACATTCGCGATGCCGTGATCCTGTTTCTGGACACAGTGCCGGGCGACCTCAGGTCCCGCCTCAGGCATCGTGAGGAGCGGCGTGAGGTCCAGCCCCTTGGCCTTCCAGTGATCGATGGCCTTTTGGACTTTCAACTTGTCCACGCGGCCGATCATCTCGTCCATTTTGCGGAAGCCGAGCTTGGCCATGAGTTGCCGCACTTCCTCGGCCACGAAGAAGAAGTAGTTTACGATATGTTCGGGCTGGCCCGTGAATTTCTTGCGCAGCACCGGGTCCTGCGTCGCCACACCGACCGGGCAGGTGTTGAGGTGGCACTTGCGCATCATGATGCAGCCCTCGACGATCAGGGGAGCCGTGGAGAAGCCGAACTCCTCTGCGCCCAGCAGGGCCGCGATCACCACGTCGCGTCCCGTCTTCAACTGGCCGTCGGTTTCAACCCGGATCCGCCCGCGCAGATCGTTGAGCACCAGGGTCTGATGCGTCTCGGACAGCCCCAGTTCCCACGGAATGCCGGCATACTTAATGGAGGAGAGCGGCGACGCGCCCGTGCCCCCGGAATCGCCGCTGATCAGCACCTTGTCAGCATGGGCCTTGGCCACCCCGGCCGCGACCGTGCCGACCCCGACCTCCGCCACCAGCTTCACCGATATATCCGCTTCCGGATTCGAGTTCTTCAAGTCGAAGATCAACTGCGCCAGATCCTCGATCGAATAGATGTCGTGATGCGGGGGCGGCGAGATCAACTGGACGCCCGGCGTGGAATACCGCAGCTTGGCGATGACCTCGTCCACCTTGTGGCCGGGCAACTGCCCGCCTTCGCCGGGCTTGGCGCCCTGCGCCATCTTGATCTGAAGCTCCTTCGCGTTGACCAAGTAGTGAGACGTGACGCCGAACCGGGCCGACGCGACCTGTTTGATGTAGGAGTTCTTGGAGTCGCCGTTCGGGAGCGGAATGAAGCGCTCTGGGTCCTCACCGCCCTCGCCGGTGTTGCTCTTCGCGCCGATCCGGTTCATCGCAATGGCCAGGGTCTCATGCGCTTCCTTGCTGATCGCGCCGAACGACATGGCGCCGGTCGTGAACCGCTTGACGATCTCCTTGGCCGGCTCCACTTCCTCCAGCGGGATCGGCTCGGGCAGGAACTTGAAGTCCAGCAACCCACGCAGGTTCGAGCGCCGTTTGCTCTCGTCGTTCACCAGCGCGGCGAACTCAGCGTAGGTCTTGGCATCGTTGGCGCGCGCGGCGTGCTGCAGCTTGTAGATCGTCTCCGGATTCCAATTGTGATGCTCGCCCTGCACTCGGTAATGAATCTCCCCGCCGAAGTCGAGTTGGCGGATCGGCGCCGGCTCATAGGCCAACGCATGCCGCCGCAGGGTCTCCTCGCCGATCTCGCGGATGCCGATCCCTTCGATTCGGGAAGCCGTGCCGGTGAAATAGCGGTCGATCAGTTCGCGGTTCAGGCCGATGGCCTCGAAGATCTGGGCGCCGCAGTAGGACTGCACGGTAGAGATGCCCATCTTGGAGAAGATCTTGAGCAACCCTTTGTTGATCGCCTTGATGAACTTGCCTTCGGCCGTCTGCGCGTCCAACCCTTCCGGCAAGTAGCCGTCGCGCTCCATGTCCACCAGCGTCTCGAACACGAGATAAGGATTGATCGTCCCCGCCCCGTAGCCGATCAGGCAGGCGAAGTGGTGCACGTCGCGCGGTTCGCCGGTTTCGAGAATCAGTCCGACCTCGGTCCTCGTACACTCCCGCACCAGATGGTGATGCACCGCGGCGATGCCCAGCAGGCTCGGAATCGGCGCCCACTCTTCGTTCACACCCCGGTCGCTCAGAATCAGAAACCGATAGCCTTCCTTGATCGCCTCGGACGCCTGGCGGCACAGCTCTTCCACCGCCGCGCCGAGCCCGTCCGGCCCCTCGGCCACGCGGAACAGCATGCGCAAGGTCTTGCTCTGGAAATGCGGATCCTCGAGCTCCCGGATTTTCTGGAGGTCCGCATTGGTCAGGATCGGTTGTTTGACTCTGATCCGGCGGCAGGATTCCGGATGCTCCTCCATGAGATTGGGCTTGGGCCCGATGTTCGTGACCAGCGACATGACCAACTCCTCGCGGATCGGGTCGATCGGCGGGTTGGTCACCTGGGCGAACAGTTGCTTGAAGTATTTGAAGAGCAATTGCGGCCGCTCCGACAGCACGGCCAGCGGCGTGTCGGTCCCCATGGAGGAGACGGGTTCCTCGCCGGTCACCACCATCGGCGTGATGACCATTTTCAGCTCTTCCACCGTGTAGCCGAACGCCTGCTGGCGCTGGCGGATCGTCGGGTGGTCCGGCTGCGGCACATTCAGCGGCTCCGGCAGCTCGTCCAGCGAGATGCGGTACTGGGTGACCCAGGCACGGTAGGGCTTGCGGCCGACGATATCAGCTTTGATTTCTTCGTCGTCGATGATCCGCCCCTGCACCGTGTCCACCAGGAACATGCGGCCCGGCTGAAGCCGGCCTTTCTGGCGGATTTCTTTCACGTCCGCAGGCAACACGCCGGCTTCGGACGCCAGCACGACCAGGTCGTCGGTCATGACCTGATACCGGCAGGGCCGGAGGCCGTTACGGTCCAGCGTCGCGCCGATCAGCTTGCCGTCCGTGAAGCAGACGGCCGCCGGCCCGTCCCAGGGCTCCATCATCGCCGCGTGGTATTCGTAGAACCCACGGCGGTCCAGGTCCATGTGCGGATTGCCGACCCAGGGTTCCGGGATCAGCATCATCATCGCATGCGGCAGCGAGCGGCCGCCCAACACCAGGAATTCCAGCGCATTGTCCAGACAGGCCGAGTCGCTCTGGTGCTCGTACACGATGGGAAACAGCTTCGGCATATCCGAGCCGAACAGGTCCGACTGCAAGCGGCCCTGTCTCGCCCGCATCCAGTTCACGTTGCCCTTGAGCGTGTTGATCTCGCCGTTGTGACAGATGTAGCGGTAGGGATGCGCCAAAGGCCAGGTCGGGAAGGTGTTCGTGCTGAAACGCGAGTGCACCAACGCCAGCGCGCTCGTCACGCTGGTATCGGTCAGATCCTGGTAATACTGCGGAATCTGATGGGGCAGCAACAGACCCTTATAGACAATCGTGTTGCTGGACAGGCTCGGGATGTAGAAGTGTTCGCGGCCCTGGACGGTCGATTCCCGGATCGCCTTCTCCACCCGTTTACGGATGACGTAGAGCTTGCGCTCGAACTGGCCCTCGTTAAGAATGTCGCGCGCGATGAAAAGCTGCCGGATCACCGGCTCCGTCCGCCGTGCCACCGTCCCGATCGCCTCGCTCTTCACCGGCACGTCGCGCCAGCCGAGGAACCGCGCGCGCTCCTCGGCGATCACCCGTTCAACCAGCGCCTCGCATTGCTTGCGGGCGGCGGCGTCTCGCGGCAGGAACACCATCCCGACGCCGTATTCCCCCGCGCCAGGCAGTTTGATCCCGACATCCGCCGCCGCCCGCCTGAGAAATTCGTGCGGCACCTGGAGCAGAATGCCGGCGCCGTCGCCCGTGCAGGGGTCGCATCCCTGCGCGCCTCGATGGAACAGATTTTCCAGGACCTGCAAGCCCTTCTGCACGATGCTGTGGGACTTCTGTCCCTTCATGTGGACGACAAACCCGATCCCGCAGGAATCTTTCTCGTATCGAGGATCGTAGAGCCCTTGCTTCGGAGGCAAACCGGGGACCATCATCATGTTGTCTCTCACGTCTCTGTCTAAAAGGCAGGTACTGCGCCTGTCGGTCGGACCGTTCTTGGAAGGCAGAACGCGTGCGGGCCCGTGAACGACGTAACCGTGTAACTCATTGGGAAATTGAATCGACACCTTACTGGATGGGCCCTTCTTCTGTCAAGATTCGGATGCACACGAGCGCCTCTGCTCGCTTGACTTTGTTTCACCCCCTGCCCTACTATCCGCCGCATGTCTCACGGACCTGCGACGTCGACGATCCAGACGATGGCCGATGTGTGGGAGGCCTATCACGAGGAACTCCAAGGCGTCGAAGATCAGGTCCGGAAAAACCTCGACTCGAAAGTCGCGCTCGTCAACACCGTGGCCGCCCATATCCTCAGCAGCGGCGGCAAACGCATCCGCCCCCTGCTGCTCATCCTCTCCGCCCGTCTCTCCGGCTATACGGACAAAGACGATCAGTTGCTGGGCAGCTTAGTGGAATACATCCATACTGCGACGCTGCTCCACGACGATGTGGTGGACGACGCGGAACTGCGGCGGGGGCGCCGGACAGCCCGCAAGGTGTGGGGCAACCAGATCAGCATCCTGGTCGGGGATTACCTGTATTCGAAAGCCATTTGCCAGATCGTCGAATTCCGCAGCCAGGCGATCAACGAGGTGCTCTCCAAGGCCTGCCGGAAAATGGCCGAAGGTGAGGTCCTCCAGCTTTACTACAACGGCAATCCGGCGATGCCCGAATCGGAGTATCTGCGTATCGCCGAACATAAGACCGCCGGCCTTATGGCCGCCTCGTGCTGCATCGGCGCGATCATCGGCGGCGCGTCCGAGGAGAAACAGGAGGCCTTGTTTCGCTTCGGGCAGCATCTCGGCATCGCGTTTCAGGTGGCGGACGACACGTTGGATTACGCGGCCAACAGGGAGCGGTTGGGCAAATCACTGGGGCAGGACCTGCGGCAGGGGAAGGCAACCTTGCCGCTGCTGCACCTCCTCCAGCATTGCTCGGACAAAGACAAGCAGATGATCAAAGACCGCATGGAAACGCGGACCCTGACCGAACCGGATCTGCTGCGCATCATCGCGCTGATGCAGGAGTACGGCTCGATCGCGTATGCGATGGACCGAGCCCGTGCGTTCGTGACCGCAGCGAAGCGCGATTTGGCGTTGTTCGACGATTGCCCACCCAGGCGAGCGCTGTCGGTCGTCGCCGACTACATGGTGAGCCGCGACCGGTAAAGCAGACGACGCACACCCGCCGTCACCGTTTCTCCATCACGTTCATCGTTCATGCGGAGTCGTCATGGCGAGCATCCTTCCGTTGCAAGGCATACTCTACAATCCGGCCGTCGTGGGTGATATTCGCAACGTCGTCGCGCCGCCGTACGACGTGATCGACGCCGCAACCCAGCGTGCGCTTTACGAGCGGCATCCCCAGAATATCGTCAGGCTGGAACTGGGGCTCGACGAGTCGGGCGACGGGCCGACCTCCAACAAGTACACGCGCGCAGCCGCGTGGCTCAGCGAATGGCTGCGGACCGGCGTGCTGCGCCGTGACTCGCAACCGGCCGTGTACTACCACACCATCGAGTACCGGCCTCCGGCGAGCGACCCGGACGGTTCCATGCGGACGCTCAAAGGGTTTCTCGCGACCGCCGAACTGGAAGAGTTCGGGACCGGTCGCATTTACCCGCATGAAAACACCCGCGCCGCGGCCAAGACGGATCGCCTCAACCTGCTGGAAGCCTGCCAAGCCAATTTCAGCCCGATCTGGGCGCTCTATTCGGACCCGGACGGTTCGATCATCGCCTTGCTGGAGCGAGCCGTTCAGGCCGACAAGCCACGGATCGAATTTCAGGATGACGCGGGCTTTCGCCAGCGCCTGTGGGCGGTCACGGATCCCGCCGTGCTCGATCAGCTCGTCGCCGCCATGAAGCCGAAGCCGTTGTTCATCGCGGACGGGCATCATCGGTACGAGACGGCGCTGACGTATCGGCGGCTTCGCCGCGAGCGGGCCGGCGCCTCTCCATCCGTCGCCCGCCAGCCTTACGACAGCGTGCTGATGCTGTTCGCCGGACTGGAGGACCCCGGACTCACGGTTCTGCCGACACACCGCGTGCTGAGCGCCGCCGTCCCGCCTGTTCAGAGCCTGCAAAGCCTGCTGGGCGAAGCGTTCGAGTTCCTTGCGTTCCCCTTCAACAGCGCCGATGAACCGGCCGTCAGGCGGCGATTCCTGCAGACGCTCCGCGAACGGGGACAGTCCGCCACGGTGTTCGGCCTCGCTTGCCGGAATGCCGGCGCCTATACGATCCTCGCGCTTCGCCCGCAGCACCGTCCTTCTACCGCCTCTCCCCGAGACCGGTTGGACGTCTCCATTCTCCAGCAACAGGTGATCGCCAAACTCTGCCCGACGCTTCGAGAACAGGAAGCCATCCTCTACACCAAAGACGACGACGAGGCGCTCGACTGGGTTCGCCAAGGGACCGGGGCAATCGCGCTGCTGCTCAATCCGACGAAAGTCGGCGAAGTCCGGGCCGTGGCGTCCGCCGGCGAACGGATGCCGCACAAGTCGACCTATTTCTTCCCCAAGCCGCTGACCGGGCTAGTGATCAACGTCATGGAGGAATGAAGCGATGGGCACGGGGCTAGAGGCTATAGAGAGGAACCTTTGGTCTTGCCCATTACCTATTGCCCAACGCCACGCGCCTTCCAGACCGTAGGTCTGCAGATGAACGCCAAGATTCTGATCGTCGACGACAACCCGGACATCCGCACGATGCTCAAGGATCGGTTGGAGTCGCTCAGCTATCGGGTCGTGACGGCGGGAGACGGCGAACGCGCGCTGGCGCTGCTCGACCAGGACTCTCCCAATCTCGCGCTGCTCGACTTGGAATTGCCCCGCCTGTCCGGGCTGGAGGTGTTGAAGCACCTCTCGACCGCCCGCCAAGGCCTGCTCGCAGACACCCCGATCATCATGATGACCGCGTACGGCACCATCCCGACCGCGGTCGAGGCCATGAAACTGGGCGCCTATGATTTTCTGACCAAGCCTCTGGACAAGGACCACCTGCTCATCGTCATCCGCAAGGCGCTCGACTGGGTGGCGGCGAAACGCCGCATCGCCGTACTCGAGTCGGAGCTTCAGTGCAAGTATGCAAGAATCGTCGGCGACAGTCCCAAGATGAAATCCCTCCTTGAAGCGGCCCAGCGGGCGGCCAAGTCGGATGCTGGCATTCTGTTGTTGGGGGAGACCGGAACCGGCAAAGAGCTCTTCGCCCGCTCCATCCATTCCTGGAGCCCGCGCCAAGCCATGCCGATGGTGGCGATCAACTGCAGCGCGCTCCCCGAAGCCCTGTTGGAAAGCGAATTGTTCGGGCACGAGAAAGGGGCGTTCACCGGCGCGGATCGCCAGAAGAAAGGGCAGATCGAGATGGCGGACGGCGGGACCGTTTTCCTCGACGAGATCGGCGACATGCCTCTGAGCCTCCAGGCCAAGCTCTTGCGCGTCTTGCAGGACCGCGAGTTCCATCGCGTCGGGGGCACGCGGCTCGTCTCCGTCAATATCCGCGTGATCGCGGCGACCAACCGCGACTTGAAGCAGGCCGTCAAGGCCGGCCAATTTCGCGAGGACCTGTACTTCCGGCTGAGCGTCATCAATCTCACCCTGCCGCCCCTGCGCGAGCGAACCGAGGATATCCCCGCGCTCGCCGAGTTTTTCCTCGAACGGCACATGCGGGAGACCAAACGGCCCGGCATGACATTCAGCCCCGCCGCGATCGAGGCCATGAAGCGGTATGTCTGGCCTGGCAACATCCGCGAATTGGAGAACGCGATCCAGCGGGCCGTCGTGCTGAGCCCGACGGAGACGATCGAGCCGGACGTGCTGGCGCTGTCGTTTCAGGACGCGGCGGCGTCCGGCGCACACCATCCAGCGCTCGCGTATGTGCGCCTCCCCTACCACGAATCCATGGACGCGCACAGCAGTTTCATCATCGATCAGGCGCTGCGTGAGGCGCAAGGGAACCAGACCAAGGCAGCCGAACACCTGGGCCTGCAGCGCACGTACTTGGCGAGGCTGATCAAGCAAAAAAACCTGCGGCCGGACAACGAAACGGAAAAGTGAGCGGGATGCGCGACGGCGGACGTCTCTACCCGCTTTCCCTGGTCGCCTGGACGGAGGCGCACCCGGACTTCCGCGCCGCCAGGTTGATCACCCCGGCCTCCGCGTCGCGTTCGGTCTGCGCATACCGTTCCGGTGTGCCCACATCAGACCAATACCCTTCCGCATCGTAGCCCAGCACTTTCTCACCGCGCTGGATCGCCGCGACATAGGCATCGATGATGGATGAGGCTCGCCCCTTCGGCACATCGCGCAGCAATCGAGGATGCAGGATGTGAACGCCCGCGAACATGCGCGGCTCGGTCGGACCGGCGTCCGGCACCCCCCGCCCGGTGATCCTGACGATCCGGTGTTCCGTCCCCACTTCCACGAGCCCCCACCGTTCGGCCTCCGGATCTTTGCGCAGCACCAGCGTGGCGGCGGCCGCGTGCCGGCGGTGAAACTCAACCAGCGCGTCGAGGTCCAGCTCGAAGAGCGTGTCCCCGTTTACCACCAGAAACGGCTCCCCGGAAAAAAACGCCTCGACCTGCTTGATCCCGCCCCCGGTGCCCAAAATGACCGGCTCGCGCGAGTACGAAATCCGCAGCCCGTACCGGTCGCCGTCGCCCACCGCCTGCTCGATCATCGGCCCCAGGTGGTGCAGATTAATGACCACTTCGCGGAAGCCGTGCCGCTTCAACAACAGCAGGTTCCAGACGATGAGCGGCGTGCCGCCGACGGGCAACAGCGGTTTGGGGATCGTGTTGGTCAGGGGCCGCAGGCGGGTACCCAGCCCCGCCGCGAGGATCATGGCCTTCATAGAGCCAATTAGAAATAATGAGGAATGAGAAATGTGGAATGGCCAGAAAGCTTCCGCACCCCATCATTCCTCATTCCACATTCCTCATTTCTCATGATCCGGCTACTGCAGTTCCGGCACGTACGGCGACAGGTGTTTCCGCAGCGTCGCCAACTCGGGATATTTCTCCAAATTGCGCCGCACGTAGCCCAAGACCCGAGGAATGTCGGCCAGGAATTTCGGGTTCTTCTTCACCCGGTCGATATAGACGAAGCGGCCTGCCGCTTTGAGATTCCGCTGAATGCTCGTCCAATCGAACAGCCGCTGAAACGCGCCGCGGGCGGTCCAAATGTGTTTATGCTCCGCGAGCTGCTCCACATAGTAGTCGATCAGGTCCTCGATGAGCGCCTCGTCCAGCGCAATATAGGCGTCGCGCAGCAGCGAGGCCAGGTCGTAGGTGGCCGGTCCCATCAGCGCATCCTGAAAATCGATGACCCCCAGCCGCGGGCCGTCGACCATCAGGTTGCGGGAATGATAGTCGCGGTGGGTGAAGACGCGCGGCAAGCCGGCCAGGAGTTCGGCGATTTTCTGAAACTCCGCCCGGATCACCTCCCGGTCGTCCGCGCACATGGGCTTCCCCCGCCTGGCCACGATTCCGTACTCCAGAAAATGATCGAATTCCCACATCAACAGCGGCGCGTCGAAGCTCCGGTGAAACGCCACGCAGGCCGGATCGGCCGGAGACGTGGCCTTGAGCTGTATCCGGACCAGGATGTCGATCGCCTGCCGGTAACGCGCGGAGACCTCGGCCGGGGACGCATCCCGGCACGCCTCCGTCAGCGTGAGGTCGCCGAAATCCTCCAAATAGAGAAGCCCCGCCGCACGGTCGTAATAATACAGTCCGGGCACCGGAATTCCGGCTCGTTCCAAATGGGAGTGCACGTTCAGGAACGGCAGCTCCGCGATCTGTGCGGACGCCCCGCTGACCGCTTCTTCCGATTGCTTGAAGGCTTCGGGCTCGGCAAGCTGCATGAGGATCAGCGACGGCGGCAGTCCGTCGCGTAACTCGACGCGAAAATAGCGACGGTTGGACGCATCGCCGGCGAGCGGCGTGAGCGCGACAAGGTCCGCGCTGAAAGGCAGCTTGGTTCGGACGGTATACGCGACAAGATCGGGATCTGGCGGGACGAGCGGAGTCTTTGGGGCAGCCGGATCGACCGTAGCCATCGGCGGCGCATTATACTCCGAGTCGTCGAGGATTGCGATCACAAGGCCATGACCCATTGCATCAGCAGAGCAATGGGTACCCCGACGGAGTTTCTTTGCGGTGTCCAACCCTGTAAGATGACCGCATGCGGTACACGCACCTCGGCCGTTCGGGTCTGACGGTGAGCCGGCTCTGTCTCGGCACGATGAACTTCGGGCCGCACACCGACGAGCCGTCCAGCTTTCGGATCATGGACCGGGCACTGGAATTGGGGATCAACTTTTTCGACACGGCGAACGTGTACGGCGGCAAAAAAGGTGAGGGGCTGACGGAGCAGATCATCGGCCGCTGGTTCGCGCAGGGCGGCGGGCGGCGCGAGAAGATCGTGCTGGCGACCAAGGTGTACGGCCGCATGGGCGACTGGCCCAATCAATCCAAACTGTCGGCGCTGCACATCGCGCGCGCCTGCGAAGACAGTTTGCGCCGATTGCGCACGGATTACATCGACCTGTATCAGATGCACCACGTCGATCGCGAAACACCCTGGGACGAAATCTGGCAGGCGATGGAACAGCTCGTCCGCGATGGCAAGGTCATCTACATCGGGAGCAGCAACTTCGCTGGCTGGCACCTCGCGCAGGCCCAGGAAACAGCCAGGAGCCGCCGGTTTCTCGGCCTGGTTTCCGAGCAGAGTCTCTACAACCTGAACGAGCGGATGATCGAACTGGAGGTGATCCCGGCTTGCGAGGCCTATGGTATCGGACTCATGCCTTGGAGCCCGCTGGCGGGCGGCCTCTTGGCGGGATCGCTGAGATCGGCACGGGTCGGGCGGCGCGCCGACGAGGCTGTGAAGAAAGACGCGGATCAATACCGCGCGAGACTTGAAGCCTATGAGAAACTCTGCGCTGACCTCGGCGAGCAGCCAGCCAATGTCGCGATCGCCTGGCTGCTGCACCGGAAGGCGGTGACGTCCCCCATTATCGGTCCCCGGACGCTGGACCAATTGAACGGATCGATGCGGGCGCTGGACATCGGGCTGAGCACGGAAACCCTCCAACACCTCGACGAGATCTTTCCCGGCCCCGGCGGCCCCGCACCGGAGGCCTACGCGTGGTGACAAGCCCGAGGGACTCGCGAGACTGGGCGAACGCGCGACGTGCCGGGCTCGTCACGCTCTTCGCACGATTCGCGCCCATCCCCACTGGTCTCGCCTGTCCCGCGAGCCTTGCGGTTCGTCATGGCTCGCTGAAGTACCGCCAGCCAGCGACCCCGACCGTCGCACCGACGGTATCGGCGAGCCAATCCCATACGCTCGCTTCCCGCAACGGCACAAATGCCTGGTGTACTTCGTCCGTCACCCCGTAAAGCGCGGCGGCAAGGATCGAGAGCGGCAGACTGTAGCGCGCTCCCCGGACTCCGGCCGCATATCGGAAGGCTCGATAGCACAATGCGCCGAACAACCCGTACTCCACCAGGTGCAACGTCTTGTCTCCGAGGTCTGTCAGGAACGACGGCAGCGTCTCTTCAGGACGCGAGAGCGAAGAGAGGGCGAAGATCAGCGTCGCATAGGCCAGCGGCGGCGCCCAGTACCAGCAGAGGAACCAGAGGCGCCCGACTCGCGACCCGTTCTGAATGCCGTTGACGTGCACGTCGCCTCGGCGATGACCGTCGGCCCCGGTCCCACCACCGCCCCGCCGGCTTGCAATCCGCCGGATTGTTTGCAACCCACCTATCCCTGTGACATACTGCGCTTGAATCTGCAAGTGCGTCCTGCGAACTCATCGCTCCATGAAAACCGTCCGGCTTTGCTTCTTCTGGCACATGCACCAGCCCTATTACACCGACCCCGTGGCCGGGTGCGCCAGCATGCCGTGGGTCCGTTTGCACGCCACCAAGGCCTATTTCGATATGGCGCACTTGCTGGACCGGTTTCCGGCCGTCAAGGCGACGTTCAATTTCACGCCCTCGTTGCTGCTCCAACTGCAAGAAATCGGCGCCGGCACGGTGCACGATCTGTTCCTGGACCATGCGGAACGGCCGGCAGCCGACCTGAGCCTGGCCGAGAAAGCGTTCCTCATCCGACACTTCTTCTCCGCCAACTGGGCCACGATGGTCCGCCCTTTTCTCCGGTATCACGAGCTGTTGGTCAAGCGCGGCGCGGACGTGCGCGGTCGCGATCTGGAACGCCTGGCCCGCCAGTTCTCCGTGCAGGAACTGCTGGATCTTCAGGTCTGGCACAACCTGGCGTGGTTCGGATACGGCATGGTCGCTCGGTATCCGCGTCTGGCAGCGCTCCGGGCGAAAGCCCGCGGGTTCACGGAGGAGGACAAGCAGGAAGTCCTCGCGCTGCAGCGGACCGCCGTGCGGGAGATCATCCCCATGTACCGGCGACTCGCCGACCGCGGCCAGATCGAATTGACGACGACCCCGTTCTATCACCCGATTCTTCCGCTAATTATTGACACGGACATTGCCCGACGTGCGCGACCCGATCTTCCCCTTCCCGCGCGTTTCCAAGCCAAGACGGACGCGGAGACCCAGATCCGCCAGGCCGTCGCCTTTCACACCGCGACGTTCGGCCGGCCACCTGCAGGACTCTGGCCGTCGGAAGGTTCCGTCTGTCCGGAAATGCTTCCGCTGGCACACGCAGCCGGACTCCGCTGGCTCGCGACCGATGAAGGCATCCTGGCCCGGTCGTTGGAAGTGCAGCACCGCCCGTGGGATCGACGCGCCGCGCTCTACCATCCGTATCTGGTCGGACAACCGGGAGAAGAACTCACGATCGTCTTCCGCGACCGTGAACTCTCCGACGCGTTCGGATTTGTCTATCACAAGACCACCCCGGAGTCGGCGGTGGAAGACGTCCTGCGCCGTCTTGGGGCGATCATCGAGGACGTGCCAGCCGATCGTGCATTGATCGCCGTGATCCTCGACGGGGAAAATCCTTGGGAGCATTACCACGACGGCGGAGAACGCTTCCTCTCGCTGCTTTACAAGGCCTTGGCCGACGGGGCCTTGAACCTCAGTGGCCGGGCCCAGGTAACCCCTTCCACCGTCAGCGAAGCACTGTCCGCCTGTCCGCCGACGACCCGGCTCGACCATCTGCATTCGGGTTCCTGGATCAATCAGGACTACAAGATTTGGATCGGACACCCGGAAGACAACCGCGCCTGGGACCTGCTCCGGCACACCAGGTCCCGGTTGGCCGAGGTCAGCGGAACCCTGCCGGCCGAGCAAGCGCGAACGGCCTGGGAGGAGCTCTACGCGGCGGAAGGCAGCGATTGGTTCTGGTGGTACGGCGACGACTTCGACACGGATTACAAGGCGGAATTCGACCGCCTCTTCCGCGCGCACCTGCGGAACGTCTGGACGCGCGCCGGGCTCCCGCCCCCGGAGTGGCTGACCCTGCCGATCATCGATGACAGCGTCCGGCTAGATGGAGATGAGGTCCGCCAGCCGACCGGCTTGCTGAACCCCGTCATCGACGGGCTGGTGACGGATTTCTTCGAATGGCAGGGCGCGGGGTCGATCGATCCCAACCCGCCCCTCGGCGCCATGTGGAGGTCGGAGGGCTTCTTCCGCGCGATCTGGTTCGGCTTCGGCCTCGAGCAGTTGTTCCTTCGGCTGGACCCGGATGAGCGCACGTTGGAACGCCAAGCCGAACTCACGGCGGAGATCCACCTGGCGCACGGAGGCCGCGCGCACAAGCTCGTCTTTTCACTCGACCCGGCCGGCGCCGAATCGTTCACACGGCTGGCGACGGACGGAGGGCCTTATGTCGCAATCGAAAGCTCCCGCTCGATTCGCCGCCGCAAGATTATCGAGCTGGCCGTGCCGTTCAAGGATCTGCAGGCCGAAGCCGGGCAGGAGTGGCGACTCAGCGTCGTCGTGACGGAACACGGCCTGGAAGTGGCCCGCTATCCACACCATCGTCCGGCCACCATCACGGTGCCGGATCGGGATTTTGAAGCCATGATGTGGCGCGTGTAGCAGCGCTGCGCGTTGAATGAGGAATGTTGAATGAGGAATTAGGAATGTCGCTCCCGCGAGACCATGACCAAAAACATTCTATCTCTTCCATCGTTCACGATCCCACATTCCTCATTCCACATTTCTCATTTCTCATTTCCCGGAGGAACCATGCCTGATCTCAGACGTGATCCGATTGTCGGCCGGTGGGTCATCATTTCGACGGAGCGCAGCGCCCGGCCGCAGGATTTTCTCCGCAACCAGCCGGCGCGTTCGCCGTCGACGGCGCTGTGCCCGTTTTGTCCGGGGCAGGAGCGCCTCACGCCCAAAGAGATTCTGGCCTACCGCCCGCAGCCCGGCGAGCCCAATTCGCCGGGGTGGACCATCCGCGTCGTGCCCAACAAATTCCCCGCGCTGCAGGTGGAAGGCGAACTCGGCCGCGAAGGGATCGGCCTGTACGACCGCATGAATGGCATCGGCGCACACGAGGTGATCATCGAGACGCCGAATCACAAGGACACCCTGGCCGACATGCCGACCAAGCGGATCGAGGACGTGCTGTGGGCCTTTCGCGACCGGATCGTCGACCTCAAGAAAGACGTGCGGCTGCGCTATATCCTCATTTTCAAAAATCACGGCGCGGCGGCCGGAGCGACCCTGGAGCACACGCACTCGCAACTGATCGCGCTGCCGATCGTGCCGACCAGCGTCGTCAACGAGATCGAAGGGTGCCGGGCCCACTATCAGCAAAAGGAGCGATGTATCTATTGCGATATCCTGCGCCAGGAACTCGGCGACGGGGCCCGTATCGTCGCCGAGAATCCGGAATTTCTCTGCCTCACCCCCTTCGCCCCTCGCTTTCCGTTCGAGATGTGGATTCTCCCGAAACGGCATGCCGCCCATTTCGAAGAAAGCCAGAAAAGCCAATTCGAGTTTCTGGCGCCGATGCTATCCGAGGCGCTGCGGCGGATGGACAAGGTTCTGGCCAAGCCGGCGTATAATTTCATCCTGCACAGCTCTCCCCAGCACGAGAAGACCGGCGACTTCTACCACTGGCACCTGGAACTCATCCCCAAGCTCACGCAGGTCGCCGGTTTCGAATGGGGCACCGGTTTCTACATCAACCCCGTCTCGCCGGAAGAGTCCGCCAGATTTCTGCGGGAAGCGGAGTTGTAGAGCGGTCTTGCCTCGCACCTCTCGTCGCTCGTATCATGTTCGCATGAAGGTCCAGCTCAGCCATCCGGAACGTTCCGTCGAAATCAAAGGTCCCAAGCGCGTGCGCGAATTGCTGCGCGAGTTGAACCTGGTGGCGGAAGCGCATCTCGTGATTCGCGGCGACGACCTCGTCACCGAGGACGAGGTGCTGGCCGACACGGACCACGTGGAAGTGCGACCCGTCATTTCGGGGGGCTCGATCGCCTCCGGCGATCGGCGATAGCCTGTTCACATGCGCTGCATCAAATGTCACACGAAAGCCGTCATCGGCCTCCCGAGACACAATGCGGCCTTCTGCAAGCCCTGCTTCAACGAGTTCGTCCACGACCAGGTCGCGCGGGCGATCAGGGCCGAGCGGATGTTCGGCAAGCAGGACCGCATCCTGGTCGCCGTCTCTGGCGGCAAGGACAGCCTCGCGCTGTGGGACATTCTGCTCAAGCTCGGCTATCGCGCCGACGCGCTCTACGTCAACCTCGGCATCGGGAGCTACTCGGAGCGATCACAGCAGAGGGTACAGACCTTCGCCGACACCGTGGCCGCCGCGCACGGCGCGAGGCTCCATATCCACACGGTCGAGCAGGAAGAAGGCGCGGGCATCCGCGAGTTGGCCGATTTGGTTCACAGGCCGACGTGCTCGACGTGCGGGACGATCAAACGCTATCAGTTCAACCGCGCGGCGATCGAGCAGCGCTACGACGTGATGGCCACGGGTCACAACCTCGACGACGAAGCCGCCCGGCTGCTCGGCAACGTGCTCCATTGGCAGGACGAGTATTTGGACAAGCAGGGACCCAGCCTGCCTGCGTCGGTGGAAGGATTCGCCAAGAAGGTGAAGCCGCTCTATCGTTTGGCCGAACGCGAGATCGCCGCCTATGCGGTGCTGAACAAGATCGACTACATCGTCGAGGAATGCCCGATGGCCAAGGGCTCCAAAATGCTCCTCTACAAGGACGTCTTGAACCGTCTGGAGACGGAATCTCCCGGCACGAAGCAGCGATTCTATTGGGGTTTTCTGGAGCGGCAAGCGAAAGAGCAGCCGGCGGCGGCCTCCATGACAGAAAAAGACCGGGCCTCGCTCCATCCCTGCTCGAGCTGTGGCCACCCCACGACGGCCGAGACCTGTTCCTATTGTAAGATGATGGCGCGGGCGAAAGTACGCCACTAGCGAACAGCCAGTCGCTGACTGCGGGCAAGCTCTCAGGGCTGTTGGCTGCTCGCTACTGGCTGCCTGCTCACCACTTGAATAGAACCGCGCGACCTCGTAAGCTGCTCTCTGGAATAGCCAACAGCGAGCAGCCAAGAGCCAGCAGCTCTCCACCTCCCGGCCTTCCCCCTTTTTCAAGGGGGGAGGGTCTCGGGAGGGAGTGATTCACTGATTGCCCACTTGCGTTACTGAAAGCGGACAGTGATACTTCAGCAGTTGTCCAATCACTCATTCGCTAATCACTCAGTCACTACTTTTTCTCTTCGCGCCTGAGAATGGCCACGGTTCAACGAGATTATTACGAAGTGCTCGGTGTGCCGCGCACGGCCACGCAAGACGACATCAGGAAAGCCTACCGCCGGCTCGCGCGCCAGTACCATCCCGACTTGCACAGCGGTGCCCGCAAGGCGGAGATGGAGAGAAAATTCAAAGAACTGAACGAGGCGCATGAGATCCTCTCCGATCCGGACAAGCGCAAAAAATACGACCGGTACGGGCACAACTGGGAACAGGCGGAAGCCTATGAAAAGGCCGCCCAGGAGGCGCGAGCGCGCGCCGGAGTGGGGCCGGAGTTCTCCTTCGGGGACGCCGAGGCGTTCGGAGATATCTTCGAGACATTTTTCGGCCGGCGGGGGCGCGGCGCCGGCACAGCGCGCGGATTCGCGGTCCAAGGTGAAGACCTGGAAACCGACGTCCAACTCTCGCTCCGCGAAGTCCTGACCGGCGTGACGCGGCGGCTCACGCTGTCGGAGACGGTCCCCTGCTCCGCATGCGGCGGAACGGGGATGGCGCGGGGGCGGCCCTGTTCAACCTGTCTGGGATCCGGTGCGCGACAGGAGACGCGCACCATCGAGGTGAGAATTCCGGCCGGCGTGCAGGAGGGTACTAGAGTCCGTGTGGCGGGCAAGGGTCATCCCGGCCTGAACGGCGGCAAGCCGGGCGACCTCTACTTGCGGGTCCACATCGCCGACGACGGCGTCTTTCGGAAACAGGGCAGCGATGTGCACGTGACGCTTCCCGTATGGCCGTGGGAAGCGGCGTTGGGGGCGGAGGTGTTGGCGCCGACCCTGACGGAGCCGGTCAAGGTCAAAGTCCCGCCCGGCAGCAAAGCCGGCGCGAAGCTCCGGCTCAAAGGCAAAGGCCTCCCGACCGCGTCGGGCGGCCATGGCGATCTGTTTTTGACACTGCAGGTCGTGATGCCGTCGACGCTGACCGAAGAAGAACGCAAACTGTACGAGCAACTCGGCCGGTTCCCGCATCCCGATCCGCGCGCAGACCTGCTCGCGTCGGCGCGCCGCGGATGATCTCGTCGGGGTTCGCCTTCATCCCGCTGACGGGCGACGGCGAACCGCTCGGCGCACATGCAAACGACGGTCACTCAACACAAGGAGGATGTGATGAAGAGACTTGCGGTCACTGTCTTCTCGATGGGCTTGGCAACTCTGGCGCTATTGGCGTTCACCTTGCAGCCCGCATGGGCCGATCCACCAGCCGACAAACACGATCGGGACGGCTACGGCAAAGAAGGCTTCGGCGGCCACGGTATGGGGATGAGCATGATGATGCACGGCAGCACCTCCCACCTCATCCGCCACCTCTTGAGGCACCAGAAGGACATCGGGCTGACCGACGAGCAGGTCGGCAAGCTCAAGGAGTTGCAGCTCAACCTGGACAAGACCCGCATCAAGAGCGAGGCGGATATTCAGATCGCGGAGCGCGAACTGCGGGCCTTGGTCGAAGACGACAAGTCGGACCTCGGCGCCATCGAAGCCAAGCTGAAGCAAAGCGAGGAGTTGCAAACCGGGCTTCGTCTAGCCGCCATCAAGGCCCGGCGCGAGGCGCTCGGGTTGTTGACGCCTGAGCAACGGGAAAAGCAAAAGGGTATCCATGAAAAAATGATGCGGGAGCACAAGAGCGCCGGCCGCGGTCACGGGAACCCCAAGGGAGAGCCTAAGAAGGACGACGGAAAAACAAACTGATCATCCGACAGGAGGTGCATCATGCGCAGGTTCGCCATTGCTGCGGTGACCGTTATAGGCTCGATGCTGGCGCTGAGCGCGCCGGCTTGGAGCGACGAAAAGGGCAAGAAGGACAAAGAAGAGGCCAAGGTCTCGGAACTGGTGAAAGACGCCAAGGTCACCATTGACCAGGCGATCAAGACGGCCTCGGAGAAAGTGCAGGGCACGGTGGTCGAGGCGGAGCTGGAAAAGAAACACGGCAAAACGGTCTGGGAAGTGGAAATCGTCGCCGCCGATAACAAGGTCACCGAAGTCCATATCGACGCCGCAACGGGCGACGTGATCGATACCGAGGAGAAGAAGGAAGAGAAGAAAGGCGAGAAGAAGAAAGGAAAAGAGAAGGGCAAATAACGAGGATCGCCTGGCGACAGGGTCTGCGCCGCGCAAGCGGCGCTCCCTGTTGGCTCAGGCCGCCTTGCGGAGCCGATGGCGAATGCTCTTGGAGAGCGAAGCCCGCCGCTTCTCTTGCCACAGCGAGTACGCCGCGCTGAGACAAAAGACCACAAACACCAGTCCTGCGACGAACGCAGAGAACGCATCCGCGCTGGACATCCAGTCCGCCGCCCACGCCGGCAGCGGAATGAATCCGGCGGACGCTGCTAACGGAAAACGCGTGGGTCTGACGGTATCGCCGCGCATCGAGCCATCCTCTTCTTGTTATTTCCGATAACCTGGTTCGGATGAAAATCAAGCCCTCGGCCGGCGCCGGTTGTTCGGAGGGCGCCACTGGCTATGGCCATTCAACAGTTCCATGTCCGCGTTGAACATGTGCGGGACCTGACCTACGATGTGCGGGAACTTGTTCTCCGCCTACTCGACCCGCCCAAGATCGACTTCAAGGCGGGGCAGTTCGTGTCCTTCGAGGTCCCACATCCGACTCTCCACCGGCCCGTGACCCGACCCTACTCCATCGTCTCCCCGCCGAGTCGGCCGGACGTGATCACGCTGCTGTTCAACCTGGTTCCCGGCGGTCCCGGCTCCACCTACCTCTTCAGTCTCCGCCCTGGCGATGAGACGCGCTTCAAAGGTCCGGCCGGCGCCTTCTACGTGCGGGACGATCCAGCGCGGGACCTGCTTTTCGTCGCCACCGGCACCGGCATCGCGCCGATCCGGTCCATGATCGAGGACCGACTCGAACGCGGCTTCGCGCGACGCATCACCCTCTACTGGGGACTGCGGAGCGAACGCGACGTGTACTACCGAGAAGAACTGGGTGCCTTGGCCGAGCGCCATCCACACTTCAGCTATATCATCACGCTGTCCCGTCCGCAGGGGCGCTGGACCGGCGAGATCGGTCGCGTGACGAAGCTCGTGGAGGAACGTCTGACGTCGGTGAAGAACCTGGCCGTCTACCTGTGCGGCAACAGCGGCATGATCAGAGACGTCACCGCCCTCGTCAACAGGAAAGGGCTCTGCCCCATCTATCGCGAGAAATATTACGACGACAGCGGTGAGTGTCCTGACGACTGAGTCTTTGGTCCCATCGCTCCAGTCCATCCGATCTGCTTGCCCGTCTTTGCTTCCCTTGACTTGCCGAGAGGGTGCGTTATCTATAACTCCGCTTTCGTTCAAGAAAGGAGGTTGTACATGCAGAGAGTTAGCACCGTCATTCGCAACTTGCTGTGTGTCCTTGCCGTAATGATGGCGTTTCTCTTTTGCGCGTCGACATCCGTTCCGAACGCTGGCGCGATGACGTCATCTCCCGGCAACTCGGTCACCCTCGGCATCGAGCCTATCCCCCAAATGGTCCTGTTGCCCGGCGATCGGGTTCTCCAAGGGACCGTTGAGCAGGTGATCGGCGAGATGATCCGGGTGAATACCGGCGAAGTCGAACCACGTTTTCTTCCGATCAAAGAAGCGAAGGAGAAGGGTATCCCGTCTCTGAAGAAAGGCGACCGGCTGGAGATCGCGGTCAACGATCAAAACCTGGTCATCGATTATCATTTGCTCGGCCAGCCGACCTGGTATCGGATCGTGAAAGGGCAATTGGCTCAGCCGCTCCCGGTCGGCCACGGATGGGCGGTCATCAGGTCCAAGGACGGGATGGAGCACACCTATGAAATTCGTCCTTTGGCGCGGAGCAAGGTTGCGGCTATTCCTCTTCATGCCGAGGCCCTTTTCTTGATCGACCAGACGAACAAGCTCATCGACGCCACGTTCGGCAGCGACCAGACCCTCCGACAGGCGACCGCAGCGTGGCAAAAATCTCCCCCTAAGGCCGCCTATCAGCGGATCGAAGGCACGATTGTGAAGCCCACGAACTGGCTATCGGTTCGGACCGCTCACGGCGAGGAGAAGTTCTATGAAGTCCGGCCCTTCATCCAGGAAAAGTTGAAGCAAGTGCGACCGGGCGAACAGGTCATCCTGTTGCTCGACACTGAGAACAAGGTCGGCGACATCGCCATTCCCCCGCAGTCGCCAGGTGGGTGATCGTTCTCGCTGATGCCCTCCGATGGTCATCCGACCGATCGGAGGGCCACGCGTCCATCTTGCACCCTTCCCGATTGACCGGCAATCGCCTTCTGTGAGACATTCCCCGAACGAAGCCGGCCTGTCGCTTCGCGTCTCAGTCGTCTTCATCATGATGAAGACGAGGCGCTCCGGCCACGCGTGTTTTTCACGAAAAGGAGTCCTATGCCATCCGAACTGAAACTGAGGAGTCTCGCACTGCTCCAAGGTCCCGACCGGGCTCCTGCCCGGGCGATGCTGAAAGCCGTGGGGTTTACCGACGAGGATCTGTCCCGTCCGCTGGTCGGCGTGGCCAACACCTGGATTGAGGTGATGCCCTGCAACTACCATCTGCGCCGGCTGTCCGAACGCGTGAAGGCCGGCATCCGCGCGGCCGGCGGGACGCCGATCGAATACAACACCATTGCGATCTCGGATGGCATCGCCATGGGGACGGAGGGGATGAAGGCTTCGCTCATCAGCCGCGAGGTCATCGCCGATTCGGTGGAATTGGTCGCGCGCGGACATCTCTTCGACGCGGTCGTAGCCCTGTCCGGATGCGACAAGACCATCCCCGGCACGGTGATGGCGCTGGCCCGATTGGATCTGCCGTCGCTGATGCTCTACGGCGGATCAATCATGCCCGGCACCTTCCAGGGTCGCGCCGTGACGATTCAGGACGTGTTCGAAGCGGTGGGCAAGCACGCGGCCCACAGGATGACCGACGCCGAGCTCAAGGATTTGGAAGACCACGCCTGTCCGGGCCCCGGTGCCTGCGGCGGCCAATTCACGGCCAACACCATGGCGATCGCCTTCGAGTTTCTCGGCATCTCGCCGATGGGCTGGAACGGCGTGCCGGCGATGGACCCGCGTAAGGACGACGTGGCCTTTGCATGCGGCAAGCTGGTGATGGAGTTGTTGAAACAGAACCTCCGCCCGCGCCGGATCATCACGCGCAAATCCTTGGAGAACGCTATCGCGGCCGTCGCGACGACGGGCGGGTCGACCAACGCGGTGCTGCATCTGCTGGCGGTGGCCCGGGAAGCGGGTGTGCGGCTCTCCCTCGACGACTTCGACAAGATCAACCGGAAAGTGCCGTTGCTGGCCGATCTCAAGCCGGGCGGCCGGTTCATGGCCGCCGATCTGTATGCGGCAGGCGGAACGACGCTTGTCGCCAAGCGGCTGCTGGATGCGGGCCTCCTGCACCGCGACCAGCCGACCGTCACCGGCCGCACCATCGGGGACGAGGCCGTGCGAGCAAAGGAAACGCCAGGTCAAGAGGTGGTGCGACCGCTGTCCAATCCGATCAAACCCACCGGCGGACTGGTCATTCTGAAAGGGAATCTGGCGCCCGACGGGTGCGTCGTGAAGGTCGCCGGCCACTCGATGTTGAGGTTCCGCGGACCGGCCAAGGTCTTCGATTGCGAGGAAGACGCTTTCGCCGCGGTGAAAACCTGTCAGATCAAGGCCGGTGATGTGGTGGTCATTCGGTATGAAGGCCCGGCAGGCGGGCCCGGCATGCGCGAGATGCTGGGCGTGACCGCCGCCATCGTAGGGGAAGGTCTCGGCGATTCCGTCGCGCTCCTCACCGACGGCCGTTTTTCCGGCGCCACGCACGGCTTGATGGCCGGCCACGTCTCACCGGAAGCCGTCAAAGGGGGTCCCATCGCCGCCGTGAAGAACGGCGATATGATCGTCTTCGACATCCCGAAGCGCCGGCTGGACGTCGAACTGACGCAGAAAGAACTGACCGCCCGCCTGAAGAAGGTGAAACACCCGGCGCCCCGCTACACAACCGGCGTGATGGCCAAGTACGCGCGGCACGTGTCGTCGGCGTCGGAAGGCGCGGTGACGACCTAACCCTGCACGAGGTGGGAAGACCTCGGAGCCCACCGCCCAGTGCATCAGGTCTTTTCCCGGCTAGGGCACGGCCGGCCCTATTTCGCCGGCAAATTCAAGTACAGCACGACGGGAATCAAGATGGCGCTGATCCACGTCAGCCATTTTTTATGGAAGATGTCGTAGATGCCGTAGATCAGGACCGCCGCAATGGCGGAGTAGTATAGGATCGCGTTGCCTCTGGAATACCCGCTGACTCCTTCGGCAAACGCCATGACGGGTGAGAAGAGCAGAAACAGAAGGGACAAGAACCCGATCATCCGCTTCATGGTTAACCTCCTTGTTAGCTTCCTGCCTCTCCGGAAAAGAAAAGCGCCCGTGAGGCTGCACAGTTTTCCCCACGGGCGCTCGCTGACGGCGTCGTGTTTCGCGCGGCGTTTGGAATACCTTACCGAGCTTACCTACCCCGGTCCCATTTCAGGCCTCCGGGCCGCACATCGCTGATATGTTGGCTCCTTCCGGCCGCTGTTGTCAACCGCCGGAATTCACCAGTGATCATCCCTCTTTCGGGAAACACCTCTGCATACAGTCCGGGCACAAGCCTCCGTTGAAACGGATGCACGAATGGTCCGTGATGAACGTCTCCAGATCCCACCAATTGCCTCCTTCGTCCGGCACCTTCTTGCACCAGGCGCAGAGGTTGATGACTCCCTTCGCCCGGCTCAGATGCTCGTCGATGTCCCGTTCCTGTTCCGAGCGGACGGGCACACGCGCGTCCCGAAATACCACCACCGCGCCGATGACGACGCCGGCGTCGTCTACGACAGGGGCGGCACGGCCTTCGATCGGTCGCTTCCGATCGTCTTTGGTCACAAGCGTGACATCAGACAGATCGACGATCCGGCATTCTTCCATCGCGGTCATGGCCGGATCGTCGATCTCGTGCATCTGTCCTTGTTCCTCGATGCACAGGATCGTCCGCAGGCCGGCGCCCAAGGCTTCTTTCTGAGTCCATCCGGTGAGCGCCTCCGCGGCGGGACTCATATACGTGAGACGTCCGCCTCGGCTGGTGGTCAACACGGCGTCACCCATCACGCGCACGGTGGTCGCCAGCCAGCGCAGGCTTTCGCGTAGGCCCCGTTCCGACTGGCTCCGATGGAGCGCGATCTCGATGCTCGTTCGCAGCTCATGCGGCTGATAGGGCTTGAGCATGTAGCCGGCCGGGGCCGTCGTTTTGGCCCGTTCGAGGGTCTGGTCGTCGGCGAAGGCCGTCAAGTAGATAACCGGCACGTTCAGCCGGTCTTTGAGATGCTGAGCGGTCTGGACGCCGTCCATCTTGCCCTTCAGCACGATATCCATCACGACGAGATCGGGCCGCGTCTCCGCCGCTTTTCGGATCGCCTCCTCTCCGGACGACGCCGTAGCCGGCACCTCGTACCCCAGCCGTTGCAGACTGAGCTGGATGTCCCTCGCCACGATCGGCTCATCTTCTACTACCAGAATTCTCGCCTGTTCCATAACATCCCTCACATACGTTCCTGATAATTCAGGGTCCGGAACCTGATCCGCCACTCCGTGCCCTTGCCGCTTTGCAATTCGACGGTCCCTTCCAACTTCTCCGCCAACAAACCGACCAGCTCGAGCCCCAACGAGTCCGGGTTCCGCAAGATCCCATCCTTCGGCAAGCCGGCCCCGTCGTCGCTGACCCGCAGGGTGTACGTGTTATCCGGGTTGGCAACGAGATCGACCTGAATATGCCCCTGCCTGCCGGGCTGGAATGCGTGCTTCAGGCAGTTGGCGACGAGCTCGTCGACGATCAGGCCGCAGGTCATGCCCGTATCCAGATCGAACTCTACGTCTTCGACGTTGAGGTCGAGGACAATCTGGCGGGGGTCCACGCCGTACGAGCGGAAGAGGTGTCCGGTCAGTGTCCGGATATAGTCGCCCATTTTGATCTGCGAGAGGTCCTGCGAGCGATGCAGGGTTTCGTGCAGCAGAGCGATGGACGTGATGCGCGTCTGACATTCCTTGAACAACTGCGCGATCTGCTGATCCTTGATGCTGGCAGACTGCAGATTGAGCAGACTGGAAATCACCTGCAGGTTGTTTTTGACGCGGTGATGTACCTCCCGCAGGAGGCTTTCTTTCTCCTTGAGCGCCTTCCGGAGCTGGTCTTCCATCTCTTTGCGTTCCGTCAGATCCATGCAAGACCCGATGAATCCGGCGAACGTGCCGTCCGCTTCGAAGAGTGGAATGCCCGTATCCAGGACCCAACGGTACTGCCCATCCGCCCGGCGCAGGCGGTACTCCATCGTGAACGGTTGCTCGGTCTGGAATGCGGACAGATAGGTGTCCAGGCAGCGCCGCATGTCGCTCGGGTGGACACCGCTGATCCACGCGTCGCCCAATTCCTGCTCCAGCGTCCGTCCGGTGAATTCGAGCCACCGCTTGTTGACGAAGGTGCACTGGGTGTCCGGCCCGGCCATCCACACCATCACCGGCGCGGTGTCCGCCATCATGTGGAAACGGGCTTCGCTCTCGCGCAACGCCGCCTCGATCCGCTTCCGCTCCGTGATATCGCGGGCGATGGAGGACACGCCGACGATCCGGCCGGCGGCATCCTTGACCGGGGAAATCGTGAGCGACACATCGATCTTCTTTCCGTCTTTCCTTCGCCGTACCGTCTCGAAATTGCGCACATGTTCGCCACGCCGGATGCGTTCGAGCATGGCCGGAATTTCATCGGGACGATTCGGCGGACACAGCAGCGAGATGGGCCGCCCGATGACCTCTTCGGCTCGATACCCATAGATCCGTTCCGCCCCGGCGTTCCAGCTTCGGATGATCCCATCCGGGGTCTTTCCGATGATCGCGTCGTCGGACGACTTGACGATCTCGGCCAACTGCAACAACGCCTCCTGGCGCATCGCGTCCAGTTCTCTGTTGGCCTTTTCGAGTTCGGCGGTGCGCTCGGCGATCTGGCGTTCGATGCCCTCGTAGACCCACCGGAGTTCTTCTTCGCTGTGCTGACGCCGGACACACAGCACGGTCGTGGTCCACACCGCCAGAAGCGCGAGACTGCGATTGCAGAGCACGACCCAATACGGCACCACCGAGGGTCCTTCCACGAACGCGTCGGCGAGGGTGAGGACCGAAGCGATGACGGCCACCAGCGGCGTCGCGCGGCGTGACCGGATCCATGAGGAAGTCAAGACCGGAACGACATACAGAACCGCCGCCTGCAGGCCCAGCGGCAGCCAGTAGTCCATGGCCCAGATGGCACCGAGCAGCGCGCTCGTGACGCCGATGATGGGGAAATCAAGTCGGAGAATCGCCATGGACGTTAAATTGAGCAAGAGTTATGCCTTCGAAGAAAATCATGCGCTTCTATGACAGCGTAAAGGGTGATCCCTCTCTCCCTTCCACAAAGAACCAGAGGACCCGGTATGGGAGATCGAACCGGAATTCGACCTTTGTCTACAGGAGAAAACTCTGTAGGATCGCCGGCCTTGAGAATTCTTGACAAGCGGTGGACTTGCAAAGCCGGGGGCCCTCGCGTCAGAATTCGGATGACGCCGATCGGAAGGCCACCAGCGGAGTCGCCGAACAGGCGAGCTGCTTCGGCCAGTAGTGATGACCCTGCATCACCGTTCAGCTTTGAACGATGTTGGGGATGTTCGAGAACTCTTCAGTAGGGAGCCCGACCGACAGGCCGAAAGACCCACTGGGCATTTCCCTAGTTTCTTCGATCGCCCCATCGGGATGGGGAATGGGTGTATACCGGAGCAGGAGGCGGCATTCGCGCAGCCGTTGCGAGATTCGGCTCTTGCGCCAATGGCCTGATCATGACAGCGATCTCTCAGGTTCTATCGCCGGGCAAGTCGCTGAAAATGGTCGTGCGCCGCCGGTAGGTTTTCCTCCTAGGTCGGGCGGCCAGACTCCAACCGTTCCCCGGGGAAAGTCCTGGTTTTCTCCGTTATGAGAACGAGGGAGCGCAGACCGAAGAAGGAAACCCGGTGAAGGCCTCGCGTGTCGGACGAACAGATCTTGACCCAGGCTGGTCGAAACGTGAACGGGACAATCCTTATCGCTCGCCCAGCTTGCCCCGCATTTCCTTGATCATCTCCTCCAGATCGGCCTCGGCGCGACTCCGCTCACTGATGAGCCGGTCCAGATTGTACGGTCGCGGAGGAGTCACGGTTTCTGGAGCAGATGGAGCGGATGGAGAGGGAAGGGCGGCCTTGGGAGTCGCAGGCGGAGGATTCGCGGGTCGAGTCGTTTGTCCGCTGGGCAGAGGGGTGGAGCGACCACCGGATGGGCCCGGTACGGACGTGTCGGATGGAGCCAGCACCTGTTGCGGCGCGACTCCCTGCTCACGCAACCATCGCTTCGCGACGCTGGACTTGAGCGCGAAACTGATGCTGGTAATCGGCAGTCCGTCCGGCGCGACGCGCGCGATCGCCGTATTGACCCCGATCATGCGGCCGGCGGCGTCCAGCAACGGGCCGCCGGAGTTGCCGCGGTTCAGTCCCGTTTCCGTCTGAAACACGGATTTGCCCTTCGTGCCTTGAAAATTCTCGAACTCCGCGCTGATGGTGCCGGTCGTCAAGGTCCACAGCCCGCCCTGTTCGGGATGCCCGATGGCCACCACGCGATCGCCGATCTTGGTCCCGTCGGAGTCGCTCAGTTCGAGTACCGGCAGCGGCCCAAATTTCCCCTCGAGCTTGAGCAACGCGAGGTCCAGCGGTTGCGAAAAGGCCACGACGCGCGCCTTGACTCCTCGCGACAAATCCTCCTTCGGATCGCCGGTCACCCGGTCCGGCTTCAGATAGACCGTCAAGCGAGGATAGGGCTTGCCGGTCGGCTCCTCAATCACGACATGGGCGTTCGTCAGCACGAGCCCATCCTGTCGGATGATGGAACCCGTGCCGCCGCTGCCTTGTCGGCCGGCGTTGGAATGGCCCATGACCATCACGACAGCCGGCGAACGCTGTTCGTAAATTTCGCGAGGCGTCAGTTCGGCCGGGAGGCCCATCTCCGACCAGAATGCCAGGCCGGCCGCGACAGCGATCGGTAGGAGCATCGGCTTCATCCGCGCCTCCTCAGTTTGTCATCGCGAGATTCGACAGGCGCCAGGCTTCATGACAGTATAAAACGGCTCGTCGAACGAAACCAGCCGTCCCTGACTTCGTTTGTGCGAACCATAGCACGACTCAGTGCCGGCGATAAAACTCCACGATGCTCTGCGCGACGTAGGAGAGTTGGTCGTCGGTCAATTCCGCGTAGATAGGAAGCGACAACACTTCCTCGGAAGCCCGTTCGGAAACCGGGAACGCGCCTTTGTGGTAACCAAGGTCTCTGTAGCAGTTCTGCAGATGCATCGGCAGGGGATAATACACTTCGGTTCCGACACCCTTGTCTTTGAGGTAGGCGCGCAGGTCGTCGCGCTTCTGCGCTCGAATCGTGAACTGGTTGAAGACGTGGAAGTTGCCGGCCTGCGTCTGAGGCAGTCGCACGCGCTCCTCGAGGCCCGCATCCTTGAACAATTGCTCGTAGCGGGCGGCATTCCTCCGCCGTCCCTCGGTCCACTGATCCAGATACTTGAGCTTGACCAGCAAGACGGCCGCTTGCAGCGCGTCCAGCCGACTGTTGATCCCGACCGTCTCGTGCAGATACCGGACTTTACTGCCGTGCACCCGCAGCATCGCGATCGATTCGGCAAGCCCCTTGTCGTTGGTCGTGACCATGCCTCCGTCGCCGAAGCCGCCCAGATTTTTCGAGGGGAAAAAGCTGAAGCACCCGGCGTCCCCGAACGCGCCGGCCCGAACGTTGTGACGCGCAGCACCGATAGCCTGGCAGGCGTCTTCGATGACCCGCAGCCCACGCCGCCTGGCGATCCCATTGATCGCCTCCATATCCGCGCATTGCCCGAACAGATGCACCGGAATGATCGCCTTGGTCCGGGGCGTGATCGCCTGCTCGATCAAATCGGGATCCATGTTGAAGGTCTCGGCCTGAATGTCCACGAAGACCGGCTTGGCGCCGAGCCGGGAAATGGCTCCCGCCGTCGCGAAAAAGGTGAAGGGCACGGTGATCACTTCGTCGCCCGCCCTGACGCCCAGCGCCATCAACGAGAGCAGCAGGGCGTCGCTGCCGGACGCCACGCCGACCCCGTGGGCGACGCCGACATACTTGGCCACCGCCTGCTCCAGCGCGACGACCCGAGGGCCCAGCACGAACCCCTGTTCATCACACGTGGCTTCGATCGCGCTCATGATCTCCGACCGAATCGACCGATACTGCGCTTTCAGGTCCAACAAGGGAACGTTCACGGTTTCCTCCTCGCGAAAGCCGCGTTGTGAGTGTCTCCCGTACGCGCCTGGACATCCGACGACCACATGCCGGACCGCAGCCGTCCGTACAGGCCTTCATATTGCCTGACCATCTCGTGAATCTCAAATTCCTGCGGCAGCGGATCTCGGCAGACCCGAAGCCTGGACCGTCGCCCGCCATCTTCCAGGATACGGCAGACGAGTTGCGCCAATCCGTCCACATCGCCTGCGCGGCACAACCATCCGTGTTCACCCTCGACGATCGCTTCTTCCGAACCGCCCACCCGCGTCGCAACCACGGGGAGGCCGCTGGCCCGCGCTTCCAAGAGCACGCGGGGCAACCCTTCCCAATGAGACGTCAGGAGGAACACATCCAGCGCCTGCATCAACGCCGGAATGTCCCGCCTCCAGCCGAGCAGCCGCAGGCGCTCCTGCAAGCCCGCCTTGCGGATCGCCGCCTCGACCGGCTCCCGCAACTCGCCGTCTCCAACCAGAACGAAGCGGACCGAGGGAAACCGCCGGCAGACCCGCGCAGCGACCGCGACAAAGTCCAGCGGGGCCTTCTGCGGCTTCAGGCAGGCGACGGTGCCGACCAGCCACTCCCCGTCTTGGACGCCCATCTCGGCGCGCAGACGGGTCCGCTGTGAATCGGAGAGCGCGGTGGAGAACGGCCGAGGGTCGATGCCCGGACGAACCAGCGATACCCGGTCCCGTGTAAACAACTCCCATCGCAATCCCTGCTCGATGTCCGCCTTGGACACCGCTACCCAGTGCGTCGTCACCCGGCCCGTGAGCCGTTCCAGACCGATCAGCATCTTCCGCAGCCAAGCCGGTTGCCGCGGCGTGACGCCGTATCCGTGAATGGTGTGCACGACGACCGGGACCCGTGCGAACCACGCCGCCCAGCGGCCGAGAATGCCGGCCTTGGAACTGTGAGTATGGACGATGGCGGGACGCAGTTTCCGGAACAGCCGCACGAGTTGGATCACCACGAGCAGGTCGTGCAGCGGCCGGATCTCACGGCGGATCGGGGGCAACACATGCACGTCAACGCCGGACAAGGCCTTCGCCTCCCCGGTGAGCAGACCGTCGGGCCCCGTCACCAGTACCGGCCTGAATCGCGCACGATCGAGATGCGAGACCGTGAACAACGCGACTTCCTGTGCTCCGCCCAGCTCCAGCTTCGTGATGACATGGCAGACCGTGTCCACGGATCTCAGCTCCGGCCGGCGGCACCATTCGCCTCAGCGGCCAGCTTCTCCGCCAGGCGTTTGCCTTGGGCGATCGCATCTTCCATGGAGGTATGTTCCCAGCGCCCGTACCGGCCGATTGAATGGATGCCGCGACGCTCCAGTTCACCTAGAATCGCCGGCAGCGTCTTCGCCCGATGCCGGTCGAATAGGACATAGGCGTAATGAATGTCTTTCACGTCCGCGACGAGAATCTCGTCGTCTTTCCGGAAAATGCCGGCTCGCTCCATCCCTTGACGAACCATGTCGAGCAACTGCGCGGGCGGCACCACTTCGTTCGGGCGATGGGAGATCTCGACATAGAGCGAACTGGTGCCAGGCCGCCCCAACGCCGGCGCAAAATTCATCGGAAAGCCGGCTCGATAGAACGGGTACTCGGGTTCGGGGAAGTAGATCCAGTGCTTGTCGGACACCCGTTCCCGCGCGACGCCCAGGTTGACGTTGTACACCGACACCCAACGCAACCCGGCTGCGGCGTCCTTGATGGCCCGCGGCAGATCGACGCAGCGACGCACCAGTTCCGGAATCGGAATTGTCGAGACCAGGGCTTCGTACTCTTCAACCCGGGTTCCCTGACGCCCGTCGCGGAAGACGGCCCGTCGCCGTGTCGTCTCGATTTCGACCAATTCCGTGTCGTAGGCGATCCCACGGACGGCGGGCAGGAAGGACTGCGGCAAGGCATTGATCCCGCCCGTCGACGGATACAGAAACGTCGGGTTGTATCCGAACGCCTTGTCCTTGATGCCGAGGGCGCCGTTGATCACATCCTTCAGTTCCGGTTTCGGCACCAGCCACGACACCCAGTCGGATGTGAGCTCATCCAGCGGCACCTGCCACAGCTTTTCATTGAACGGGACCATGAAATGCTTCGCCATGCCCTCCCCGAGATTGTCCAAAATCCACGCCTTGAAGGAGCGTTCTTCGGGTGGTCCAGGCGGAGCCGGATTGGTCAAGGTCGCGATGAACCCGAGCAGGCATTCCCGGATCACCTCCGGAGGAAGCCCGTAGGTGTTCACCTGGAACGGGTACTCGGTATAAGCCTGGTGAGAGTAGATGTAGGAGCGTCGGCGGTGCTGCTCCAGGCGGCCGTCGAGCAAACGCTCCACCAGCGCCTTGATCGCGGGCTGGCGAAAGTGGAGCAGGTGGCCGGTCATGTCGAAGGTGAAGCCGTCTTTGTGATACGAGCGGCAGAGCCCTCCCGCTTCTTTCTCCTTTTCAAAGACCCGGTAGGGCAGATCCTTCAGATGATACGCGGTGCTGAGGCCGGCCAAGCCGGCGCCGACGATCAGGATCATCCGGACGTCCTTCTCTCCGGTTGTCTGGCCGGCACAGATCCCGGAAGGGCGACTCCTTGTCCGCTTCCCACATTCACGCGTGTGAGCGCATAGGCGGCGATGCCCAGTGACATCAGCGTGAGCACGCTGAAGACCAGCGCCAGGTCCTGCGGCACCGACATGACCAGCAGGCCGATGCCGCCCAGGACCGCGGCCGCAACATAGCTGATCAGCACGACCTGCGGCACCGACAGGCCCCAGTGCCTGAGCCGGATCGCCATGTGGTCGGGACTGCCCAGGAAGATGGGCAGTCCCCTGAGAAATCGAATGTACATGACGAACAGGGTGTCGAAGATCGGCACGCCGAGAATCATCACGGGAGTCAACAGCGAGACCGAATGGCCGCCGGTGTATTGGCCGATCATGCACAAGGCGCCGAGCATCAGCCCGATAAACATCGCACCCGCGTCGCCCATGTAAATTGTCGCCGGATGCCAGTTGTACCGCAGGAATCCCAACAGACTGCCGATCAACGCCGCCAGCAGAAAGGCGATCGTCTGATCGCCGTTGAGCAACGCGATCGCGCAGAGAAAGGTCGCGCTGATCACGCCCACGCCGGCGGACAGCCCGTCCATGATGTCCAGCAGATTGAAGGCGTTGATGATCCCGATCATCCACACCATGGTCAACGCCAGGTCGAGCCAGTCCGGCAACGCGGCGATCTCGATACGAATCCCGCTCTTGATCAGGACGAAGACGGCGAGCAACTGCCCGGCCAGTTTCGTGCCCGGTGACAGCACGCCGAAGTCGTCCACCAAGCCAAGCATCATGACCAACGTTCCCGCCAAGACGATGCCGAGCACGTCTTGACGGAACTCGAAGGTGAAGGCGAGGCTGATCAAAAACGACAGATACATGGCGAGGCCGCCCAGATAGGGCACGGGCTCGCGTTGATGTTTCAAGCGTCCGTCCGGACTGTCGACGATCCCGTACTTCAGCGCCGCTCGGCGCGCCAACGGCACGCCGTAGAGCGACAACCCGAAAGCCAGCATCAAGGTGAATCCCAGCAGGATCATCGCCTCGCCGCTCCCACGTTCGCTGATCCGTCACCACATCGCCGAGGCGCCGTTCGGACCGGCGGCCATGCCGGCATGCAGCCCTTCGAGATAGGCGCGATATCGGTCTTCCGAATGAAACTCGCTCACGCGCCGCCGCGCCGCTTCGCCCATTCGACGCCGCCGATCCGGGTCTCGCAACAAGGACACGACCGCTTCGGCGACCGCAGCCGCATCCGGCTTAACTCGGATGCCGGTCTCCTCGTCCACCAGGCGCCAGGTCAATCCCACATCCGTCGCGACGGAGGCCAGCCCTGACACCATCGCCTCGAGCAAACTTTGCGACGGATAGTTGTCCTGCCGTTGCAGCGAGACGAACACCGCCCCCTTCGCCAGCACGGGCGCGACGTCGGCCTGGAACCCTAAAGTCATCACCGCTTGCAGGTGGAATCGTCCGACGGCCGCCGTAACCTGAGGCGCCAGCGGCCCGTCGCCGAGCAGGAAGAAGCGGGCATCCGGCGCCGCCCGCCGGATCAACGACGCCGCTTCGATGAACAGCAGCGGGTTTTTGTCTTCGATCAGACGTCCCGCGAAGATCACCCACAGCTCCTTCACCGGGGCCGGCCGGAAACGTTCGAGGTCGACCACGCTGCCGGGCGAGACCGTGATCTTTTGCGGCACAACCCCGCGCCGGATCAAATCCTCGCGCACCTGGACGGTCAAGGCGTCGATCTGAGCGCAACGTGACAGAGCCGCCCGATACAGCGGCAAGGCCTTGGGCGTTCCCACGTGGGCGGACAGATCGGGATTGGTGATCGACATCACGAAGCGATGGCTCGGCCGCACGACCATCAGCGGCAACGCCACGTATCCACCGCCGAGCGCCAGGTGAAACAGGCGTCGGCTCGCGAATCCATACCGTCCGAGGAGCCGGACCGCCATCAGCAGATAATCCACTTTGGAAAGCCAGAACGCCACGCCGGCGCCGACCGGCCGGACCCGATCCGCTATCCATCGGCACGGCTCCGCCAAGGTACGGACGCGCGGCTCCCGACCGGTGACTGCGCCGGCCGCGACGAGCTTCTCCCAGAGACTGCTGTTGACGATCAATTCCGTTTCCGGGTCCTCCGCCGCCAGGCTGGCGAACAAACGTCCCAACCGGCGTTCGGTGCCACCGATGCCGGTATTGTTGATCAGCACGAGCGTGCGTCGCATGCCGGGGCATCCACAAATTCACGGCACCACAGTTCCACGTTGAGCCAACGCCACAGCACGAACCCGAGGTTCTTGCGCCCGGCCTGGTGCGCGTCGAACTCGCGCCGCACCGCGTCGAGATTGAGATAGCCACGCGAGCGAGTGCGCGAATCGAAGAGGATGTCCTGGGCCATCTCCCGCAAGGACGTTCTGAACCACTCGTCTTCAGGCGTAGCGAACCCGAGCTTGTCCGCCCGCCACCGCACCGGGTCGGGCAGAATCCCGTCCATCGCGTTCCGCAGCAGGACTTTCGTCCATCCTGCGTGCAGCTTGAGATCGGACGGCAACGCAAAGACATACTCCACCAACCGGTGATCCAGAAAAGGCAGGCGAGGCTCGATCCCGAACGCCATGGCGTTGCGGTCCTCGTAGTGGAGCAACGCGCGCAGCCCGTTCCGCTCGAGCAGCCGCCGCTGCATGGCTTGCAGATAGGAACCCTCCGGCTGATCCGTCTCTTCCTTTTCTTTCCAGCGCCGCCGAAATTCCGGAGCCAGCCACGCGGCGCTGCCCGTCATGAGAGGCCGAACCTTTTCTATGACGATGGAAGGAAGCAACGCGCGAGCGACATTCGCCATCGCCTGCGGCGGCAACGCCCCGTGCCGTTGCCGGTAGGCTCGCCACTCCTCCAGCAGTCGCCCCCAGCGGCCTTGCACCAGGAGATCGGCGAACCACGCGCCGAAGAACCCGTGATACCCGGCTAAAATCTCGTCCGCACCTTGTCCGTCCAGGAGCACCCGGATGCCGTGCTGGGCAGCCAGGCGCATGACAGTCCATTGCGCGAAAATACTGGTCGATCCGAACGGCTCATCCTGCTGCCGAACCACCCGCCTGACTGTCTCGATCAATTCTTTCGGATCGGGAAAGGCATAGTGGGGCTCCACGCCGGTTCGTTCCACGATGAATCGGATGAAGCGACGCTCGTCGTAGGCGGGATCCTCGAAGCACGAGGAAAAGGTCTTCTGCCGCGCGCCGATGAGGTGCGACGGGACACCCGCATCGTTCAGCAGCAACGCGTTGGCCACGCAGACGATCGACGAGGAATCCAGCCCTCCGCTCAGGCAACTCCCGACCGGCACATCGCAACGCAGTCGCAGACGAACGGCGTCCTGAAAGAGATGACGGAAGCGCTCGACATCATCCGTCCGTATGCATCGCGGCGTTCCATCGGACTCCGGCAGGCGCCAGTAGCGATGCGCCGTCAGCCTCCCGTCGCCGACGATCAGATAATGCGCCGGCGGCAGTTGCCGCACGTCTTCGAAAAACGTGCTTTCGGCATAGTCCAGATGCGCCCCGTCGAGATAGGCATACACGGCCCGGTGATTCGGCTTGGGTTGACCGATCAACGGGAGGAGACCCTTGATCTCGGATGCAAACGCAAACCGAGCGCCGTCCCAGACGTAATAAAAGGGTTTCTCGCCGAACCGGTCGCGGGCACAGAAGAGCCATTTCCTCTGGCCGTCCCACAGGGCAAAGGCAAACATGCCGTTCAACCGCTCCAGACAGGACGTCCCCCATTCCCGATAGGC
>Ga0070741_10000945_pt1 | contig 95644 bp, 92 predicted proteins | sample Coa_R1_4_FD_66440 | JGI IMG/M metagenome (GOLD analysis project Ga0070741, IMG submission 66440) | Surface soil microbial communities from Centralia Pennsylvania, which are recovering from an underground coalmine fire - Coalmine... | ecosystem: Environmental > Terrestrial > Soil > Unclassified ...
CGGAACTCAGTCGCAAGCACGTGAGCAATTGCTTCTTTAGTTGTTGTTTTACCGGCTGACCCGGTGACTCCGACTAATGGCTTAGCCCAGAGACGGCGAACTGCGGCGGCCAAAGTTTGTAGAGCTACGAGCGTGTCATCGACTGAAATCAGCGGTGATTTTTCTGGATATCGACCTCGTTGATCTTTGCGAATAACGGCAGCGATCGCGCCTTTGCCGAGAGCTTGCTCGACAAAATCGTGGCCATCCATTTTTTCGCCTTTGACTGCAAAGAACAATTCTCCCGGCTGGATAGTACGTGAATCGATCGAATATCCCTGCGCAACGGAATCGCGGTCAAAGTCACCCCTGCCAGAAATGAAGTCGGCAATTTTCGAGAGAGGCAACTTCATTGATTCTTCCCTGCAGCCGCGTCGCCAGCATGGCAGTCATAACCAATATCTTTCAAAACCTCGCGAGCCACTTGCACGTCGTCGAATGGTATAGCACCTTCTCGATTGGTTTGTGTTTTTTCGTGACCCTTCCCCGCGACGAGTACTATGTCACTGGGCTTAGCTTCGCGGATAGCCATTGCGATTGCGGCTTTGCGGTCGGGCTCCATCTTGTATTTTGTCCCGGAACGCTGCAAACCGACCACTGCATCATTCATGATTGCAACCGGGTCTTCACTTCTCGGATTGTCAGAAGTAAGAACTACAAAGTCACTACCACGTCCAGCGGCTTCGCCCATCAGCGGCCGCTTGGCCCGATCGCGGTCGCCTCCACAGCCAAAGACCGTAATGACCCGGCCACTCTGTCCGGCTTGTTCCACGAACTCGCGCGCTAGAGTTGTGAGATTACGAAGCGCGTCGTCAGTATGGGCATAATCAACAACTACCGTAAATGGCTGATTGCACTCGACGCGTTCAAAGCGGCCGGGCACGTGGGAGAGTTTGGAAATGCCATTTGCAATTGCTTCTAATTTGCAGTCGCGGCCGTATGCCGCTCCTGCAGCGGCAAGGAGGTTGTAAACATTCACTTTGCCGATTAGCCGCGACGAAACAGGTATCAAGCCGTCCGGAGTGATTAAATCGAACTTTGTGCCCTGGGGAGTGATCTCCAACTTCTCAGTTCGGAAGTCGCCTTGCGTCATGCCGTAGATGAGAGTCTGGCGGCTAAACTGCCGGCTTCGTTTCGTCAAGCGCTGGGCGTACTCATCATCGGCATTCAGCACTGCCACTCGCGGTGGCTCTGTTCCAGACCCCTGGAACAATATCTGCTTGGCGGCAAAATAACCTTCCATCGTCTTGTGATAATCGAGGTGGTCACGAGTGAGGTTAGTAAAAACGGCAACTTCGAACGGAATAGCGTACACGCGCTGTTGCTCGAGAGCGTGTGAGGAAACTTCCATGACCGCTTCAGTTGCGCCGTCGGCTACGGCTTTGGCGAGAATGCGGTTCAGTTCGAGAGATTCTGGAGTGGTGTGAGGAGCGGGTAAAATCTTGCCCGCTACGTGATACTCAATAGTTCCGATTAATACGCTCTTGCGGCCAGCAGCCTCGAGGATTGATTCGAGAATAAAAGCGGTTGTGCTCTTTCCGTTGGTGCCAGTAATGCCAGTAATGACTAATCGATCCGCAGGATGTCCGTAGAAATTTGCACTTAGCAAGGCGAGCGCTTGACGACCGTGCTTTGCCTGCGCCCACGCTACTTCTCCACGCGGTTTTTCTTCCGTGGAATCTGTAACGATCGCTACTGCGCCGCTTGCGATAGCCTTGTCAATGAATTTGTTGCCGTCGCTGGACTCGCCTCGCATTGCGACGAATACGTTCCCTGGCCGGATACGACGGGAATCGTACTCAAGTTCAGTAATGTCCGGGTTACCGCTCTGGGAAAGCGGTTCCATACCATGCAGGAGTTCAAGGAAATTCATCTAAGCTGATTGTAGAGCAGGGTTGCGCTTTGAGAAATTGTCGTTGTGAGTGCACCGCCGCAGTTTGGACAATGTAGGGGTCCTTCAACTCTGTATGCCTTCACGAAGTGAAGTCATGCGCCGCTCAGGAAGACAGTGAATTGAGGCGTTCGCTTGAGATTCGATCACCTTACGAACTTGACCGTTACTCGTGATCCCGCCGTCACGTGCGCTCCAGGCGGAGGTGATTGATCTTTTGCCACTCCGCTGCCTACGGCATCCAGATCCAGTCCGCTTTCTTCCGCCTCCTCGATGGCGCTACGCACACTTTTTCCGACGAACGATGGCACCACGATTCCTCCCTGCTCGACATCCAAGACGACGGTACCGCGGCGAGTTTCGCCCACAGCTGGCGGGCCTTGAACAGCACTTACCGATGGCTGATCTGGGATTTGCGATGGGGGAGTCTCGCGTTCTTGCAGCGATGCATTCACGACAACACTATTTTTCGACGTCTCGGTTGGGCGCACTGACGGCGTTGAATTGATCGACGGCGGCGGCCCAGACTCGGCAACTGTGTTTTCCGAGAAATCGAGAGGCGCGCCTAAATGATCTGGCGATACCTCGGCGAGATCATCCTCTTTTACTTCGCGACGGGCCATCAACACTTGCCGGCTGCGCGGCAAATCCACATCGTGTTGGACGTGAAGGTATTCCAAAACTTGCTGCGAGACCCTTTGGAAAACAGGCGCGGCCACTTGTCCGCCTTGATGAAGACCAACTGCCGAGTCGAGAATGACAGCAACAACGATGGCTGGATTATTGATGGGAGCGAACCCAGCGAACGATCCCACGTATTTCGTACGCGAATAGGCGTGAGTTGCCGGATCCACCTTCTGTGCGGTACCGGTCTTACCTGCCGACGAATATCCCTCCAGAATAGCTTTGCGGCCGGTGCCCTCGAGAACGACCTGTTGCATCATTTTCTTCATCTGCGCGGCGGTCATGGTTGAGATCACACGACGCTGATCGGCAGGATGGAACGCAATGGTCTGCGGTGTTTTCTGTGGCTCGGTTGTTGCAGCTACTATGCGCGGCGCGACCCATACCCCATCATTGGCGATGGTTGAAACCAAGGCTGAAAGCTGGAGTGGCGTAATTCCGATTTCCTGTCCCATGGAGATTGCGCCCATGGAAACCTTCGACCACCGGCTTACCGGCTTAGTGAGGCCCCGTGATTCACCGGGGAGTTCAATGCCCGTCGGCGAACCGAATCCATAGGCTCGAATGTACTTGTAGAACCGATCTTGTCCTAAACGCAGCGCCACTTTGATAGCGCCGACATCGCTTGACTCGGCCAAAATTTGCGATACCGTCAACAAGCCGTGCGGTTTGCTATCCCGGATTCGCATGCCATTGAACATGATCGATCCCATCTGACAATCGAATACTTCGTCGGGGTTCGTAACTTTCTCCTCCAGCCCCGCCGATAAAGTGACGAGCTTGAAGGTTGAGCCAGGTTCATAGACATCGCTTACAGCATGGTTCTTCAACTTTTCTGGAGTAATTTCTTTGGCGAGATTTGGATTGAAAGTAGGCCGATTCGCGAGCGCAAGAATTTCGCCGGTATGCGGATTTTCAACCACCACAGTCCCAGCGATGGCATGCGTTTGCTCCATCGCGGTCGCAAGCTCTTTGTCAGCGATGTATTGTATTTGCTCATCAACCGTCAAGACTACGTTTTCGCCCGGCTCGGGTTGCTTCTCGACACTGCCGAACCATTTCTTACGGGCATCGACCGAGATCAGCATACGGCCGGGCTCGCCATGTAACTTGTCTTCGTACTCACGCTCGATTCCGCTGAGTCCTGCATCATCCATGCCTACATAGCCGAGGACCTGAGCAGCGAGATCACGCTTGGGATAGAAACGCTTTGATTCTTTTTGAAAATAAATGCCACGGAGATTTAAGGCGCGTAGGCGGTCGGCGATGTCGGCATCGGTTTTGCGCGCTACCCAGCAGAAACTCTTAGAAGCTTTGCATTTCGCCAGGATTTCGCGAGGATCAGATTTGGTTATTCGCGAGATAAGCGAGATCGTTCCCGGCAGGTCGGGGATTTCGGACGGCACAGCGAACGCCGAATCTACGGCGATGGACATGGCCAGCTCGCGTCCGGCGCGATCATAAATGATGCCGCGCTTGGCGGAGACTTCTTCCGTTCTATTCTGTTGCCGCGTAGCTTGATGCTGAAATTTTCCGAAGTCGAAAATTTGCAGAACCACAAGACGCAAGCAGATGCAGGCGCACCAAAGGATGAGAATGCCTCCGAGAATGTAGAGGCGCTTATTCGTATTGTTGTCGGTATTAGACGCCACTGCCGCTTCCTTTAGACAAACATGGCGGCTCGCCTGGGAAAGCGGAAGCCGCCAGAAACTTCGCCGCGGATGTTCACGAATTCTCGCGGATAGTTCTAATCATTCGGACAGCCGAGGACGGCTGTCCCTACGTGAGCAAAACTTTATCGCAGCGATACCACCGAAACTACACTTGCCATTACTGGTCCAGCTCCTGCCGGCAACTCGCTATCCATGCGGATCACCTGACCAGCTTGCGGTGATTGCAGGCCGAGCTGTCGTGCCATCACATCGATTCGGGCTGGATCACGCAGTGAAGCTTCTTCGAGCTGCATCGCATGATTCAATTCGACCAATCCGTCACGCTGCGATTTCAATGCTTCGATCTTGTATCCATACTCGATGGCTTTGAAGTGCTGCAACGCGTAGGTCATGGTCAGCAGGAATAAGAGACACAGTGCGACGCCGAACTGCTTCATTTCGCGATGACGCCGCGGATCCTCGAGCTTCACCAACCGTGAATTATCGATTGCCTTGGCGAAATAGATTTCCGGTGTGCCCGTCCAAAAGGGACGGCGACGGCTGATGGGAGAAGGCGCGATACGCTCGAATGCTGGGGCTGCGGCTGCCATTTATGCTACTCCGAGAAGATTATCTGTTGCCTGTAAAAACTCATATGAGGCAATCCCGTGCCAGTGTTCGGTGATTTGCATCTCAGCTTCTTTATTCTTGCGGACGTGCTGCTCGGCCCGCTCGACCGTGCTCATTAAATCTTCAATCAGTGTGCCAGTAAACATTTGCATCTCCTCGGTTCAATCTTGCTTTTCTAATTTCATCCCGGCGCATCCTGCGTACGGCTGTGCCGGGCTCCCTGGCTGGTTTTCCAGGAAAAACTTTCTAAGGGCTCGGCTTTCGCTTCGCCGTGAATTACTCTTGTTCAGCTTGTGGCACCGCTGAAGCCATGCCCTACACAAACTTTCATCTTCAAATTCGTTCCGCAGCTCGTAATTTTGCGCTGCGTGATCTTGGATTGCGATCAATTTCTTCTTCTGTCGCCTTCACAGGCTTTTTTGTCAGCAGCTGATAATGACCCTGCTTCACTCCTTCGCGAAGCGCATCTTTCACGATGCGGTCTTCCAGCGAGTGGAAACTGATGACCACCAGCCTGCCTCCCGGTTTCAGAATCTGCGGGGCGGCATTCAACAGCTCCTGCAGATCTTTCAGTTCGTCGTTTACGAAAATTCGGAGCGCCTGGAAAGTTTTTGTCGCGGGATGAATTCTTCGTTCTGTCTGATTCATTGGCCGGGCCGCGGCCGATACCACAGCTGCAAGTTCCGCAGTTGTACGTATTGGCCGCGACCGGACAATGGCTCTGGCGATTCTCCGCGACCTCCTTTCCTCTCCGAATTCGTAAATCAGATTGGCGAGTGTGACCTCGTCGATCTGGTTTACCACTTGTTCGGCGGTGCGCCCGGCTTGCGTGTTCATTCGCATGTCGAGTGGTCCTTCCGCCTGAAAACTAAAGCCTCGCGCCGCATCGTTCAGCTGCAAGCTGCTCACGCCGATGTCGGCCAAAATGCCATCGATGGTCTTTGGTCGTTGACCTTTCGCAATGTCTGCGAATGAACCATGGATCAAAGTTACACTCGGCCAATCTGGCAGCTCCGGTCGTTGGTCGTCGGTCATTGGTCGTTGTGTTTCGCCATTGGCTAACAACGAACGACCACCGAGTAGCTTTTCCCGCGCGATATCGAGCGCCGCAGGATCTTTATCGAGGCCAATCAAATGACCCGGTGCGCCGAGGCGTTTTGCGATTTCGTAGCTGTGCCCGCCCAAACCCAACGTTGCGTCGATATAAGTCCCGCCGCGCTTGACAGCTAGAAATTCGATCGCTTCTTTTAAAAGAACTGGAACGTGACCACTGCCACGCCCACCCCGCTCGGGGATGTCCAAACTTTCCGCCACTAGATACCCAGCTCGTCGAGCGTTCCCTCATCCTCAGGCGTAAACTGCTGCTCTTCGATTTCCTTACGGAACATCTCCAGGTTCCGCACTTCCAGATAGGTCAGGTTGCCCAGCACCGCGACTTCGCCCTTGATCTGCGCTGCATCGCGCAGCAGTTGCGGAATCAACAACCGGCCCTGGCCATCCATCTCCACGACCTGCCCGTAGTAGTTCACCCGGCCCAAAAACTTTTTCTTCGTGGGATTGAAAGTGGAGAGCGCCGCCAGCTTCTGCTCGATCCGCTCCCATTCCTCGAAGGGATACAACTGGGCAACATTCCCGTCCAGACTCGTGATATAAAATTGTGCGCTGCTGTACTTCTCGTCGATGACGCGCTTGAATTCCGCGGGAACTTTGAGCCGTCCCTTTTCGTCGACGCGTGTTGGGTGATTGCCGCGAAACATGCTTTTGGCCCTTTACCGGGGCGGAAAATCTCTTGACTACTGCCACTACCATTGCGAGGGAGGTTAAATTGTTCAAAATGCAGGTAGTTTTAAGTTCTTGCGGGCTATTTTCTGGCGTTTCAGCTTCTGGTTCCACTGGCGCCTCTCGTTTTGACCACTTTGCCCACAGCCCTTACTGTCCGGGCCACTTTCTACCACATTTGTCCACATCCTACGCCTAAACCGTTTATTGTCAACACGAAACTTGACAGTTAAAAGTCTGCTTGCAGAGAGAAATTCGAAAGCGCGATAAATTGTGGGTAACTGATTCGATGACCACAAGGCATGGTGTTTAGACTCTGGATTCCGGAAAGGTAGTTTCTCCTATTGTTCGCCCTTGACATTTTCATGCCTGTGAGTATTTCTGTGGAAATTAATTGAGAACAGAAAAAAAGCCCCGGGTTGAGGGCCGGGGCTGAAGAGTTAGAGTTGTGGATCGGGAAATCGTTACCAGATAACTTTGGCGCCGATCTGTATGTGACGAGAACCACCAGATCCGATGACAGGGTTGGAAGCGTAGACGTCAGGCGTGAACTGCGCAAGTCCGAGTGTAGGACCATCTGACAAATCGTGATCGGGATCTGCAAAGTTCGGATGGTTCAGAATATTAAAAACTTCACCTCGAGCTTCCAGCCTGAAACGCTCACCGAACTTGAAGGTTTTAATAACCGAAAAATCCAAGTTAACGAAACCCGGACCATAGACAATATTCCTCTTCATATTTCCGAAGGTACCGGGAGCGGGCGGCGTGATGGCAGTACTTCCCGACACGTAACATCCATAGCTAAGAAGCTGCTGTGCCGCCACGCTGGAAGCCCCTCCCGCAGCATTAATGCATTGTCCATTGCCGGTGACATTGCCTGACGAATCAGTACCAAACGTAGAGGGGTCGATAAAGGGAATTGGAACTGTCGGCGACCAATGAATATTGCCGGGATTGCCGGTGATGTTCCAATGGTCATTAAATGCTCCCGTGCCACTAATATCATTGGAGCTGTCATAGAAAAAGATTGGCGATCCGGTTTGTGCGGTAAAAATGCCGTTCAACCGCCAGCCTTCAAATAATTGTCCAAAGCCCGGCTTGGACGGCAGCTCATAAGTTGTGGCAAAGGTAAACCGATGACGGATGTCATCGTCCGCATTGGATCGCTCCGCGGCAGGATCGTAGCTGTTTTGAATATTGAACTCACGGTTGCTGCCTGCGTCATCGATGGAATGAGCGAGAGTATAACCAGCGACAAAGTACAATCCATTCGAAGTACGTTGACGTACTGTGACTTGTAGACCGTGATAGATGGAGCTGTCCCCGTTACCGAGTTGGTAAATGTTGCTTAGCGTGGGAAATTGGTTCACGAAGGGCCGTCCTGACTGCTCGTCACCTAAGGTGTCATTTGCAAAAACATTTTGGTTGATGTCGCGCAGACTATATAACTTATTTCCCTTATTGCCGACGTAGGCAATCGTTGTAGACGCATTTCTCCACAACGTCTGTTCGATGTTCAAGTTCCAATTAATGACATATGGTGTCGTCAAATTTGGAACGGTACCAAGGACAGGGCATGGGCTGTCATAGGAGCAAATAGCATTGGTTGGAGACAGGTCACCGAAGACGGGCGCTCCGGTTTGCCAGTTCGTGCTCATAGTCCCTGGATCAGGACTGATGGTGGTTGCCACAATTGTGCCCCCACCGGGTCCAGTCGGAGCTCCCGGGACTCCGGTCGGGTTTCCTCCTAAGCCAATTGCATTCGTGTTGTTCTGGCCAAGGTAGACCGAAATATGCGGTATTTCATAAATAATTCCCGCGCCTGCACGAAGAACTGTTTTGCTATTACCGAAAGGATCGAAAGCAAGTGCGAATCGCGGAGCGAAATTGTGATAATCAGTTTTGTAAGGTTGGCTAATCTGCTTTCCCACTTGCACCAGCCCCACGGTTGGATCGAAATTGCTAAGCAAATTATTTTCTTCATGGATGGGAAGGCTTAGGTCGTAGCGCAGCCCGGCGTTGATGGTGAGTTTGGGCGTTACACGCCAGTCATCCTGGACAAACAGACCAATCGATTTTTGACTCACGACGCGATGATCGTTGCCCACGAATACGAAATTACCCCTACGGATATTTCCAGTCACAAAATCATCAAGGCTGGCAAAACGGATCTCTCCGGAGCCAAACGTGTTTCGCAGATTATCAGTACTGCCGGTGCGAAATTCCCCACCAAAACGCAGGTTGTGCTTGCCGACGATGTAAGAGGCATTGTCATTGAATTGCAGGGTTTGATTGGGTGTCGTATATAAAGGCCACGACTCATTTCCGCCTAACGTATGTTGCGTGAATCCAGAAATGCGAATTTCCGGAAGGCCAAAATTGGTTGGATCTGTAACTCCGGTATTCAAGCCGAAAGCTGCGGGATTAATGTTGTGGTCAGCGACCACATCCTGTTGCCAAAAGCGGTTATATCCAACCCGAAACTGATTGGTGAATCGCGAGGTAGGCACCCAGATCCAGCCTCCACCCACTACTTGCGCTCTTGTATTTGCTATCGAGAGAAACAGAGGGTTGAGGACAGTTGTATCTTCTTCCGTTTGAGCACTGTCTCCAATAAAGTATGTGCCGACAAAGGTGTGCTTCTCAGAAAAATGATAATCGAGCTTGGCAATTCCGTTATCTTCACGGTTGCGATTATTAAGATCCAGATTCAAAGTGGTGGTTGGCCCGGGATTGTTCGGCAAAAGTTTAGCCAATTGCTGACTGACGCTGCTACAGGTAGAGGTTGCGGCGCACCTCGCCAAAGCGTCAGGAAGGCTGTCACTCGTATCACTGGCAGAGGAAACAGAGATGGGCGCTAAGACTGACAATGGATTGCCGACCACATCGCGCACGCCTTCATAATTTCCAAAAATGAAAAGCTTGTCCTTGATAATCGGTCCGCCCGCCGAAGCGCCAAATTGATGTAGGTTCAAGGCAGCGACCGGGTTGGGTCCGGGATTGAACCAGTTACGCGCATCTAATGCTGCATTTCGGTTGAAATAATAAGTGGAACCATGAAACGAATTGGTTCCCGATTTGATTCCCACGTTGATGATTGCCCCCGGCTTGTATCCGTAATCCGCCTCGGGACTGGATTGAATGTTGAACTCCTGAATCGCGTCGATCGGAAGATGGGTCGCTGGCGTACCCTCCACTCCTTCGGCATTGACTACAGTCGTCCCGTAATAGGCGTCATTATCATCCAGTCCATCAACTATAAAGTTGTTGTCTTCAGGGCGATTACCATTCGCAGTGATAGACAGAAAACCGCCGCCTGGAGAGCGCTGAATTCCGGGTTGGAGAACTGCCAAATTTTGGAAGTCGCGTCCGAGAAGAGGGAGTTCGTTGATGGCTTCGTTAGAGAAAGTACCCCCCAAAACATCGCTCGTAGTATCAACGAGCGGCGCTGCTTCAGAGACGGTAATGACTTGATTGACTGCACCAGGAACCAACTTAAAATCTACACGGGCGTCCTTCGCAACTTCGAGACGCACACCCGTGCGGTTTACTTTTTCAAAATTTACAGCTTCGGCCGTGATCGCGTAGGGACCTGGTTCAAGATTCGGAGCGAAGTACTCCCCACCGGAATTGGTAATCAAGGCTCGCGAAACCCCAGTGGCCGTGTTCGTGATCGTGACTTTTGCTCCGGGAACCACTGCGCCCGTCTGGTCCGTGACTGAGCCCAGGATTCTGCCTTGCGAAGTCTGAGCGGAAAGCATAATTGCACTGGATAGGACTGCGATGAGGATGAGGAATGCAAGGCTAAACCGTTTCATGTATCTCCTCTTTTCGGCAAAGAATGCGGGGAGGACGTAGATTTCTGTTTTTGCGAACGTAGGAACAATATTTTTTCGTCACAATTTGGTTCTATGGAATTGGAGATTTGATCAATTATGGGAGCGGGCTTTGGTAAATCACAGGCCGGATTCTAGCTTGCCTGCTTCAACAAGGCGGACAATCTGCTCAAGGTTGTCCGCAGTGGAGGAGAGCGAAAGAAAATTACAAATCATTAGTCTACTGGGCCCGATAGCAACAACTTAGGATCGAGGCAGTCTTTCAAACATTGAGGACTAAAGTCAACCAAGAAATTCGGGTTGCGTCACAGATCATGACTTTTTCTTAAGGTGCACTGTTGAGATACGTTCAATAAATCGCATTTCCTGCCTGGGTGCTATGAATCACGTCCCGCTCGACGGACAAGGAATATTCCGTTCCTCCATCGCCTTTCCATGAGATCAGATTGAAATGACCTCCAGCCGGTACATGATAAGCCGAGATGCCGCTGAAATCGAGTGGCACGTCTTTTTTGCAGATTTCAGGTGCATGAGTGGGATGTAAAAAATAAGCGCCTCGTCCCGCTCCCACAATAGTTCCCTTTCCATCGGCTTCAACAAGAACAGCGGACTTTTCGTCGATTGCAATATCCCGCGGATCTTTCGACCAACCGTCCTGCATAATGCGTGCGAGAAATACTAAGGTTCGTCCCATGCGATCGCGCTTGGCAAAGTGACTATCAGTAATTGTGTCTTTCAAGTATGGAATTTTTATAAAATCGCGAACAATCGTGACTTGATTGTGAAATGGATTAGCCAAGGCCTCTTGGGAATGAAGCTCGCTGTCGTCCGGATCGTTCAACGCCCCATAGGTGAACTCGCCTTGAACCGCCAGTCCAGCGCTTGTGCCACCGATGGGTTCACCGCTTGCAATGTGTGCGTTGATGGCATCCTGCACAGGAGTGCCTTGCCAGAAGTGAACGTAGTTTGCCTGGTCACCGCCAGCAATGAATACAGCCTCCGCATGCTGAATGATGCCGGCTACAGCAGGATCCTGGGCGGCTTCACGACTCGGAATGATTAAGGTCGCAACCGAATTTGCCTTGCACAAGCCATTTACGTAGGAGTTGTAAGCATCATCGCCATGGGCTCGCAGGATCAGGAAGTCACCGCCTTCGGCTTTGCCACATAGCCAACGAAAAGCTTCATCGAGATCACTGCCTCCACCCATCATCGCGGTACCAGCGGAAGGCTTCGTCTGCACATCCTGTTTGTTGCCGAGGCGGATGTATTGAAAGGATTCGGCTTGAGTAGCGCAGCAGAAAAGCACCGGAATTAAGAAAAGGAAAATATTCCTGAAGGATTTGATATTCATGGCCCCGAACAATATAGCGCAACTGGAGATGCAGGAGAAAGTTTCTTAAAGTTGTAACCAATCTGAGGGGTTTGAACAATGCGTGCCAAAACGGCTTTGGTGCGGTTTCAATCACTTACACGAACTATACGTGCGTAATTGTATTGACAATGTTCCAGTGGGAACATTATGCCTTGAGAAACTCTTTACATTGTCATCCCGAGAGCGAAGTGACGAGGAATCTGTTGTCCGCGGTGACAAAAAAAACAGATTTCGCGCTGCGCATACTTATTTCACCGGCTCCACAAGCACGGCCGTTCCATATGCCAGAACTTCTGTTACGCCTTGCATGATTTCTGTCGCGTCGTAACGGGCGCCTACTACCGCGTTGCCGCCGAGTTCAGCGGCGTGCTGCAACATTAAATCAAAAGCTTCCGCGCGGGTCTTCTCGCATAGATTTGTTAGCAGAGTAATATTTCCGCCGACCAAAGTTTGCAGGCTCGCTCCGATGGTTCCGAAGATCGATCGCGAACGAACAACGATGCCACGCACCACGCCCAAAGTTCGCACGACTTTAAAGCCATCAAGTTCGAACTGCGTGGTCACCATGGTGTGAGTCACCATTCGTCCGGGAGTGCTGTAGCCAATTGCCATCGCCTTGCCTCCGAAATTACGATCTTTATTCCAGCTCTGCCGCAATCATAAACTCATCAGCTTCGGAATCATAAGACACATGCAACACGTTCGGCTTGCAGCAGACTTGGCAATCTTCAACATAGATCTGACTTCGACCCGCAGATGCATCCACGCTTGTCTGATTCCACTCGCCACAGCCTGCGCATTGGAAGCCTGATTCCATTTTCTTACTCGACAGTTTTCAAAACGTTTTGTTAAACACACATTAATTTACACGGTAATCCACAGGAAGCTGTTTCTTTTAACCGTCTGTTAACGGACTTTTCATTCAAAGTTCACCTTGTACTCGCTAGGCTCCACTCTGGAGCAATTTCCGCAGGAGGAAGGTCGATGGGAAGTCTAATGAAGAAGTTGAAAACGCAGGCCCTTATAGGGGCTTTGGCATTGGTACCGATTATCACCCTACCTGGTTACGCACAAAGCAAAATCCAGCACGTATTACTTATCAGCGTCGATGGCATGCATGCCCTCGACTTTGTAAATTGTCAAAAGGGAGTGCCTGACTCCGGCAACCAAACTTATTGCCCAAATATTTCTTCGCTGTCTTCCACGGGCGTGCATTACGTTCAGGCCCTCACATCCAAGCCATCCGATTCATTTCCAGGCTTGACAGCGTTAGTGACGGGGGGAACGCCACGCTCGACAGGGGCTTTCTACGATGTCAGTTATGACCGCTCGTTGTCGCCGCCAGCCAGAACGACTCCTTATGGTATTCCTGGTGGCAGAAATCTCTGTCCAAGCGTTGTAGGCACTCAGGTAGGTTTGGATGAAGAGATCGACATTAACTACTTAAAACTTGATGCTGGGGGTGGAATCAATCCCGATTACTTGCCACGTGATCCCAAGAATGGATGCGCTCCGGTTTATCCACACAACTGGATTCGCGTGAACACAATCTTCAATGTGGTAAAGAATGCGGGCGGCTATACGGCATGGTCCGACAAGCATCAATCGTACGAACTAACCAAGGGGCCGAGCGGCGATGGCGTCGATGATTTCTACGCTCCGGAAATTAATTCGATACCCGTTCCTTTGCCTCAGGTTTCAGGTTGCAAACCTCTTCCTGATCCAGGTGCTGCAACATCGAGTAATGCCTGGACGGACAGCTTCCAGAACATTCAATGCTATGACAGGTTGAAAGTTCAGGCTGTTCTAAATTGGATTGACGGAAAAACTCACGACGGAAGCGCTTCGGCGCCAGTGCCGAATGTATTCGGTATGAACTTCCAGGCAGTAAGCGTGGGACAAAAGTTGGTTGAAAAATCTCTCGGCATTACCGGCGGCTACACCGATGCATTTGGAACTCCGAGTGCCTCATTGCTTGGCGAAATTCAATTTGTCGATAAATCGATTGGCCAGTTTGTCAGTGAACTCAAGAAGCAAGGGCTGTTCGATTCGACTTTGATCATCATCTCGGCAAAACACGGACAATCGCCGATCGACCCAAATCGCGTGCTGCGCATTCCGGCTGACAATCCGTCGGACGAACCACCTTCCCAGGTGCTTTCTCCCAGTGGAATCGGATCGGGCTTCCCTGTCGTTCAGGCTCTTGAGGACGACATCTCATTAATTTGGCTCGCCGATCAGACTCAGACCGCTGCCGATGTTGCGCTGCTCGAAGCCAATGAGAATATCATCGGTAGCGGCGAAATCTTCGCCGGCCCATCGCTGGATCTCATGTTCAATGATCCATTGAGCGATCCTCGCACGCCGGATATTATTCTGGCGCCCAATGTCGGTGTTGTTTACACGGGAGGAACGAAGAAGGTTGCGGAACATGGTGGCTTCACCAACGACGACCGCAATGTTTTGCTGATCGTTTCCAATCCAAAATACAAACCATCACAATTCAACGATCAAGTCGAAACACGGCAAATTGCACCAACTATCGTGAAGGCTCTGGGACTTGATCCTAATCAACTCAAAGCTGTGCAGATCGAACACACCGAGACTTTACCTGGTCTGCCTTTTACACAGAAGTAGACGCAAGTTGGATTCTTATGTATTGCGGGGAGCGATTGCTCCCCGCTTTTTTGTGCCAGTTCTTAAACATATGCATCGCGATCGATAAACTCTGTAATATTGCGCTATGACTCTGGAGGTTCGATGACTGGTGCTCGAATAACATCGCGACGCCGCTTTTTGCAGCTTGGCAGTCTTACTGCAGGGACACTCATAGGAGGAGTGCCAGCGTTCGCCGAAGCCGAACGAAAGTGCCCACCCCTGCCTCCAGCGATTGCTAGATTGAAATCAATGAAAGATCAAGCCAAGCCGATCACCGGATCAGAAAGAGTCGCTCGCCAAGAACAGGCGCGACGATTAATGACCGCCAATCATCTTGATGCCATCCTCCTCGCCGATGGAACATCGCTTGACTACTTCACTGGAATCAACTGGTGGGGAAGCGAACGATTCTTCGCAATGGTGCTTCCAGCGCAAGGTGCCGCGTTCTATGTTTGTCCGGCATTTGAAGAGGATCGTGCGCGGGAGCAGATCGCGGAATTCGGAGATGCCACGCAGGCAGACGTTCGCGTTTGGGAGGAAGATGAAAATTCATATAAACGCCTTGCGCAAGGATTGAAAGACCGCGGCATTTCGACCGGAATGCTCGGTCTCGAAGAAACCGTTCGGTTTGTTTTCGCCGACGAAATCGCAAAGGCAGCACCACAAGTAAAACTTGTTTCTGCAACTCCGGTGACCGCTGGATGCCGGATGATCAAGAGCGATCACGAAATTGCATTGATGCGGCTAGCAAACAAGGTCACGCTTATTGCATATGAAGCAATATACAAATCTCTGAAACCGGGGATGACGCAGAATCAAGTTGAAGACCTGATCGCGATTGCATATTCGCGACTGGGATTCCCCGGAGAGGCTGACGTGCAAACCGGAGAGGCTACGGCATCTCCTCACGGCTCCGACAAGCCGCAAGTGATTCGCGAGGGCGCGATTGTCATGATCGACGATGGCTGCAAAGTCGAAGGCTACAACTCCGATATCACGCGAACTTTTGTTTTAGGCAAAGCGTCCGACAAGATGAAGAAGGTGTTTGATATCGTACATTCCGCACAGAGCGCCGCATTAAAAGCGGCGAGGCCGGGAGTGGAGTGCCAAGCGGTGGATGCAGCGGCTCGCAAGGTAATTACCGATGCCGGGTATGGGCCCGATTACAAATTCTTCGCTCATAGAGTGGGTCATGGAATAGGCATGGATATGCATGAGTGGTCGTATCTGGTACGGGGAAATACCTTGCCAATGAAAGCGAATATGACCTTCAGCGATGAGCCGGGAATTTATATTCGTGGGGAATTCGGGGTTCGGTTAGAAGATGACATGCACATTACAGAAAACGGAGCGGAGTTATTTACGCCGCAAAGTTTGTCGCTGGAGCATCCGTTTGGAGTTGAAGCAATTTCGGACTAGCTTTAATGCCCTCATACAAGAAATACATGTAACCGCTTTTTTTACCTTATCCCAACGGTTCAATTACCTCCGTCACTTGTAGCGTCGGTTTCTGTGGTCCATGCTCACACCCGGCATGTAACTGCTGTTGCCGCATGCAGTTCAAAGAGCAAAATCAATATGACTCAGCTCATAATCATTCTACTTTTAGTACTCGTTCTGTTCCTCGCATTCCTTGCTTGGCGGTATTGGCAGCAGACCGGTGCACTTCAGAAGCGCTATGCTCCCGTCATCACTATCCAGACCGAGGTTACGACACTCCAAGCTAAACTAGAGCAAGCCAAGCAAAATCAAAAGAACTTTGAGGCGGATAATCAACAGCGCCGAGCCAAACTCATCCAGGACTCCGAGCAGGCCCAAGCAAAATATACCGAACTTAATAAAGAAATTTCTCTTCTTGAGGAGAATCTTGAGGACATCTCATTCGGTCTTTATAAGCCACATTTCGACTTCCAGACCTCGGAAGAATACAAGACTGCACTTGAGGCCTTGCGTGAAAAAGAGAAACAATTTCTACATGAAGGAAAAGCCGCAATCTCGGGAGTGAAATGGACAGTTAGCAACAGCGCCAAAGAAGGTGAACGCATGCAAAAGCAATATACAAAGTTAATGCTTCGTGCCTTCAATGGGGAATGTGACGCAGCCGTTGCCAATGTCACGTGGAACAATATCGCGAAAATGGAGGAGCGCGTCCGTAAATCATGGGAAGTCCTCAACCAACTCGGAAGCGTAATGCAGTTCTCTTTGACAGCAGAATACTTGCAACTCAAATTAAACGAGCTGCGGCTAACGCACGAATATCAGGAAAAGCGTAATCAAGAACGCGAGGAACAACGCCGAATCCGGGAACAAATACGAGATGAAGAGAAAGCGCAAAAGGATATGGATAAGGCCCGCGAAGATGCCGAACATCAGGAAGCAGAGTACGAAAAAGCTCTGAGCAAGGCACGGGAAGAGGCGCTACAGGCAACAGGGTCACAGCTAGAGAAACTCACTACTAGGTGAAGTCCCTAGAGACGAAGGTAGATGAGGCACGACAAAACAAACAACGGGCCATCGCTCGTGCACAATTAACGAAATCAGGTTTCGTATATGTGATTTCCAATATTGGCTCATTCGGAGAGCGGGTCTTTAAGATCGGCATGACACGTCGTATGGAACCTATGGACCGCATAGACGAACTCAGCGATGCTTCCGTTCCTTTTCCATTTGACCTACACGCGATGCTTTATTCCGATAACGCACCTGAGCTTGAAACGGCTCTGCACAAATTAGTACAAGATAGACAGGTGAATCTGATAAATCCGCGCAAAGAGTTCTATCAAAATGTGGAATTGAGAGAGATTGAAGAGTTCGTGAAAACGCGAGGGATAAGCGCACAGTTCACCAGATATGCAGAAGCTAAGCAGTATCGGGAAACCCTCGCCCTACGCGAGAAGAAGGTTGCCGCTGCCGCTTCTGCTGGCTAGATTTCAAATCTATCGCTGGAAACCCGTTCGGAGTGTGAGCTCGCTATGCTTGCGGTACCGGCGGACAGCCTTTGAATTCGGTCAAGTAGGTATTGCCGATGTAGCCCAGATATTTAATTCCGATCTGGCTGGTGAAAAATCCGTCCGCTGTCATGCTTCGCAGGAATGAGAAGAAATCTATTCCCTGACTCAGAGCCGGATCGGTTAAAGCATTTTTGCGAAATGCAATTAAATCCAAAATTTCTTTCTGTTGCTCTGGCGCGCTGTCAAGATAGGCGTTGCCAAAGCGGTCGGTGCATCTCTCATCCAACCACATCAATCCGCCGACCAGCTTCAATTGATATTCGGGATTTTCGCTGCTGAGCAGATCTATAAACTCGGGCGCTCCTGCTTCGATGGCTCCGCCAGAGTCTGCGTCGGCTGGAATGATTGCCTGGCAGAGTGCCTGAAGAGTCTTGTACTGCTGAGGACGCAGGAGTTTCGGAGCATAGGCTGCGGCCGGAGAAACCGCTTTTTCTGCCGAGATCATATGATGGGCGTATTCGGCAGCTTGCGCAGGAATTAGGCTCAGAACTGACCCGGCCATCGCTCCCATGCCGAGCGTCTTTAGAATGTCGCGACGCGAAATTTCTTTTCGTGACATGAATGCTTTCTCCTTTACAAGCTGCCTTGCTTCGCCTGATCTATCAAATAATCGGACGCTCGCCACGAAAGCGCCATAATCGTGAGCGTGGGATTCTTGTCGGCGTTGGTGACGAAGGCAGCGCCATCGGTTACGAAAAGATTCTTCACGTCGTGTGTCTGGCAATACTGATTGAGAACGGAAGTTTTCGGATTGTTGCCCATTCTCGCCGTACCGATCTCGTGGATGATCACGCCGCCATCAGCAATTCCGTAAGGCCGCATACCATCGGGCGTGGCTTTCGTATGAAAGATCCCGCCAGCTTCCTCTACGATCGCGCGAAAGGTTTCTTGCATATCCTTCGCCATCTTGATTTCGTTGTCGCTCCATTGCCAGTGAAATCGAAGAACAGGAATCCCCCACTGATCGACCGTATTGGGATCGATTTCGCAATAGCAATTCTCGTTAGGAATCATCTCGCCACGGCCATCGAAACCGATGTAGGCGCCATACGATTTGCGGCATCGCTGTTTCAACGCGGAACCGTAACCTTCGACTGTGTCACAGACATCTTCGAAATCTCCTACTCCGGGCATGGAGCGTCCACCACCGAATTCGATGTGATAGCCGCGCAGGAACTCATTCTTGCGATCGAACTTCCACCATGGCATGTACATGTGCATGCCACCGACACCATCATGATTGTGCGGAGGCATATTTTCGAGTTGCGGGAAATATCCTCCTGCTGCACTGCCGACGGTATCGGTAAGATAACGACCAACCACGCCAGAGGAGTTCGCCAGGCCATCCGGAAACAATTTGGATTTTGAATTCAGAAGAAGGCGAGCCGATTCACATGCGCTCGCCGCCAGCATGAATGCCTTGGCATGAACCTGCTTTTCGGATCGCGTAATTTTATCGATATAAACCACAGCCTGAGCTTTTTCATCATTGCCAATGACAACTTCGCGGGCCATTGCGTTCGTAATCAGAGTGAAACGTCCAGTGGCTTGCGCCTTCGGCAGCATCACCTGGCTCGAACTGAAGTTCGACGCGCTGATGCAACCACGTCCGCATTGCGCGCAGTAATGACATGCTGGACGCCCGTTAAGCGGCTTGGTGAGAATTGCCATACGCGACGGGATGCACGTGACATTCAGTTTGTCGCAGGCTTTCTTGACGATGGTTTCAGTGCAGCGCGGAACCGGTGGCGGCATAAAAATTCCGTCGGGAGCGCTGGCAATATTTTCTTTGGTTCCGAAGACGCCGATGTAGGACTCTACTTTGTCGTAATAAGGAGCAACATCTTCGTAGCTGATCGGCCAGTCATCACCCATGCCGTCGTTGGAGCGGGATTTAAAATCTACCGGCGCGTATCGCAGCGCGATTCTTCCCCAGTGATTCGTGCGTCCGCCAACGATGCGGGAACGGAACCAGCGGAAGCGCGATCCGGGAGCCGAGGTGTAAGGTTCACCTTCGATGTCCCAGAAACCGTTGGGCGCGAGGAATTCATCATTCAGTTCATCCCTGTGCTTCGCGCCTACACCAACACCACGATGCGGAAGTTCATAAGGCCAGACGTGCTCTTTGTAATCTTTTTCTGGATTCAGTGATGGGCCGGCTTCGAGCATTACAACGTTGAGCCCGCCTTCGGTGAGTACTTTTGCGGCTGTACCACCCGCCGCACCGGAACCGATGATGCAAACGTCATACAGCTTGGGAGAGCGTATTACCTGGGGCATTCAGTCTCCAGAGACGAAATCTGTTTACGTGATGATCGGCGTACAAGCGATTCAGCCACGCTATACCGTTCCAAGCAATTCGTTACGTACATTTTTTAATACGTAGACAGCGCGTTGAACGCCAACTTCGCCGGGAAGAATTGGGTCTTCATTTTCGATGCTGAGAATCCCCTGATATCCCACTTCCATATAGGCTCGCAGGATTTCTTTCCAGGTATTCGCGCTATGACCGTAGCCGACTGAACGAAAAGTTTCCGAGGCTTGGCCTAATTCGCTGGTATCGAAAGCGAAGTTCAAGACACCATACCTATCGACGTTTTTCTTGAACATGACGGTGTCTTTCATATGAGCGTGATAGAGAGCTCCCTGTTTGCCAAGGAGGTGAATCACTTCAACCGGATCGCATCCTTGCCAGAATAGGTGGCTCAAATCGCAGTTTGCTCCGATTTCTTCTCCGACTGCTTCCCGGAGCTTGAGCAAGGTACGCGGATTGTAAACAACGAAATTTGGATGCATCTCAAATGCGAGTTTGTGTATGCCGTGCTCACGAGCAAACTTGGCCGCATCTTTCCAGTAAGGAATTACCTTTTCTTTCCATTGCCAGTCTTGCACCTGGGCGAACTCGGGTGGCCAGCGATAGGTCACCCAATTAGGCTGAGTGTCAGTCGGGCTCCCACCAGGACATCCGGAAAAACCAACAATTACTTTGACTTCTAATTTTTCGGCAAGCAATACTGTACGGCGAAAGGCTGCTGCATCGCGCTGCGCGATTTTGCTATCTGGATGGACGGGATTTCCATGGCAACTGAGAGTCGCCACTTGAATGTTGCGGTCTTCGAATTTTTTCTTCCATGCACGGAGTTTAGCGGGATCGTCGAGTAGTTCTTGCACTGGGCAATGGGCGGTGCCGGGATACCCACCTGTTCCAATCTCAACTGCTTCAATACCCATGGCTGAAATTTTATCGATCATCTCATCGAGAGTGAGCTTGTCGAATACAGGATCGAAAACGCCAATGGGGATTTTTCGCGCTATATCTTTGGGAACTGGTTTCGAACCAGAATCATCAGATTCATTCTGACCAAGTGCACTCGTACCGCCTGCCAGTGATGCCGCAGCCAATAATCCCCCGGTGGCAGCCAAGAAGTTTCTGCGACTGCGGGAACCGGTTAGCGAATTTACATTCATGAGATCCCTCGTTAAAAATTTGAATGGATTTTTAGCGCTCTGCGATTTTAGTCAGCTTGGATTATATGCAAGCACTTCCCGGAATTCTAGCAGGCGTGCTCCATGTCAATACATGGGGGAGCGGAGACGGAATAGGTAAGACGGGGCCATGGCGTGTACCTGGCCAAATTCAGATCCTTCACCGAAAACGCCTCAGGATGACAACATATATTCGAGAGGGTCTGGATTATTGCTTATACACTTTTCCATCTTTCATTACGAAATTGACTCTTTCGAGCACACTGATGTCTTGCAGAGGATCGGATGAAACCGCGATAAGATCAGCAAATTTCCCTGGCTTGATGGAGCCTATTTCGCCTGAATGGCCGAGCAGGTCAGCGGCAGAACTTGTGGCGGATTGAATCGCCTGCATGGGCGTCATTCCGTATTTCACCATAAATGCAAACTGTTTGCCGCTCGTTCTGTAGGCGCAAACCCCTGCATCGGTTCCGAACGACATCTTTACTCCGGCCTTCACAGCTTTGCGAAAATTGTCGCGCTGAATTTGTCCGAGAGCCGCGTCGTGCTGCAAAAGATCCTGGGGAATCTTCCCTTCTCTGCCTTGTTCCTGAATACATTCTTCGTCATAGATATCCATATCTAGGTAAGTGCCATGCTGTTTCGCCAATGCAATACCCTCGTCGTCGATCATGGTCGCGTGTTCGACGGAAGCCACTCCCGCGCGAATGGCATTTTTTATTCCGGCCGGCGAGTGTGCATGGGCTTCCACACGAAGGCCGAAGTGGCTGGCTTCATCCACCGCGGCTTGCAATTCTTCCAGTGTGAATTCCTGAGAATTCGGGTTACTGCCATGCGTCAAGACTGCGCCACTAGAAAGCAGTTTGATATGGTCCACCCCGGCACTGACAAGCTTTCGAATCACCTGACGCACTTCCCACGGGCTGTTGGCTTCTCCGTAATGCAGGTCCCAGGGGAGTTGGATGTCAGGGGCCATGCCGGTTATGGCTCCGGCACCACCGGTAATTGTGAGATAGGCTCCGGCCACAAACATTCGTGGCCCTTCGATGTATCCCTTTGCGATAGCGTCCCGCAGAGCAACATCGTTGAGAGCGCGATAAACACCGACATCGCGCACCGTCGTAAACCCTGATTCCAGCATGTTGCGGGCATTGGGTACGGACTCAAGGACGCTCTGGGACGCGCTCTTCTTCAACACGGAAAGCGGATCACCATTGTCCTCTGCTCCGTCGGCCAGATGCGTATGGCAATCAATTAGACCGGGGAGAACCGTCATCTTGGAGAGGTCGATGACGTTGGCTCCAATGGGAACCGGCAGCGCTTTTCCGACAGCCTCGATCTTATTATCGCGAATGAGAATGATTTGATCGTTGAGGACAGTGGCGGAATCGGGATCGATCAGATGTCCGGCTTTGATGGCGGTGACTTGGGCCGTGAGAGAAATTCCGGAAAAGATACAGAATGCGAGAAACAAGCCGAGGGATATTTTCAATCGCCACCTTATCGCAGTTTTTCGATCAATACCGGACGGGCGAGACGCCCGTCGCCACACCAGAAATGTCTATTAGTCAGCGGCCGCAGCGGAACTGTGTAGTCCGCTCTTAAGGTCAGCAGCGAGCAACCGATGAAACAGATGTTCTCCCGCTTCACGCCGCGCGGAAAGCCTGCCTGCTCCATAAGCACGCGATTTAAGGCCGCGCTGAACTCCTTCGCAGATTCCGAGATCTTCGTCCTGGACCCGCGCACCGACGGTAACGCTCTGCTGGTTGTATTCACGACTCGCTTCGCTTACATCGCCAAAATAAAAATCGAAGATCACGCGGCAGTGGTCTTGATCAATTGGCAGCACGAGGTTGGTATCCATGTAGCCTTCGTAGCAATTGATCATCAAGTTCGGATATTGCCAGAAGTACCAGGCACGATCACCCTTGCGGGTTGCGCCAGTTGAAGCATCTTCATTCGATGAAACCATCGGACTCGATTGCAAGCAGTAACGATCTTCATTTTCGATGGTGTATTGCTTGTAATCGAGAACGCTGTTCAGTCCTTTATGAAGATGTGGAACGTGGTATCCACCATCCAGGTAATTGTCTACAAAAACCTTCCAGTTGCAATGAATGTCATAGGTCCGGGAATCGAAGTAATGGAGCTTGCTAATGTCGAGGGGCGCTACACGTTTTACTAGTCCGCCGAGAAACTCCTGCAACGGAGCGGCTTCTGAATCGAGATTCACAAAAACAAATTTCTCCCAGATATCCGCCTTAACCGGAACCAAGCCATTTTGTTGGCGTTCAAAATTCTTGACTCCCTCGAATTCAGGCATGCCCTTGAGCGAACCATCGAGGCCATAATTCCAGCCGTGGTAGGGACAATGAAGAATCGTCGCTTGACCACAAGGTTCACTGACAACTGCAGCCGCATGATGGCGGCACACGTTATAAAATCCTCGCAGAATTCCGTCGTTACCTCGGACAACTACAATCGGCTCTCCGGCAATTGTGGTTGTGACGAACTGCCCTGGCTTTTCGACATGCTCAACGCGGCCGACCATTTGCCAGGTCTTGCTGAACACAGCCTTTGATTCGAGATCGGCGATACGCGAGTCTACGTACCACGAAGCAGGAATAGTCGACGCTTCATTCAGCGGCGCTTTATCGTTGTAACTGGCAAGAATTTCGTGAATTGAAGTTTGCATTATCCTGGCCCCGCGGCTTTCGCGTGTCGGGTGAAAACGCGGAATGAGTTCATCGCTTACTATTACTCCTCAATTACGCACGGGTTCCGCCCCGATTGCTCTTTTCAGAACTTCCAAAAACTGCGAAACGCGCGCTTCTTTCTTCTCCGTCGTATCGCCTTGACGCCGAAACAAACCTGGATCCAGTTCTTCGGTGAGCAATGCGTCCTGAAAGCGCTCCATCGTCCAGTCGAGAATCGAGACCATCATTTCCTGATCCAGATCACGGCGCAACTCACCGCGTTGTAAACCGGCCCGTACAAAGGCTACTGTTCCGTAGGGATCTTCGGCGAGAAGGAAGCGATTAATTTCCCGCTTTAATATTAGGTCGGTTCCATAATTTCCGAGCAGCGAGACGCGATATGGAATCCAGTCTTCGTGAAGGAGGTGTTCCGTCTCCACCAGCCAATAACGCAGTACATCGAAGAACCCCCGCTCGCAAAATTCAGCCGGGGCATCAAGATAACGCGGCAAGGAACGTACCGCTGTTTTGTAGACCTCGAAGAACAAACCATCTTTGCTGCCGAAATGCTGAAAAATTGAACCCTTCGCAATACCGAGCGCAGCCGCGATGTCGCCAACCCGCGCGGCATGGTATCCGTTTTCGGCGAAATGACGCATTGCGGCGTCAATGATTTTCGTGCGCTTGCCCTCCGAGCGTGGGCGCGGCGCCATATGACGATAACGTGGAGGTGAAACCAGACTGCTTCCAATTCCTGCCATAGCTGACCTCAAGTCAACAAACTGTACTCTAAAAATCGCATGATTTCCATTTATTTTTCCGCATTATTACGTTAATGTGTGTTGCGCGTAAACGATTAAATTGACCATCGGTCAATAGAAGAATGCCCGACTACTCGCACAAAATTTATGACGCCGTAGTCATAGGGGCGGGCCACAATGGCCTAACCGCAGCAGCATATCTCGCTCGCGCAGGCCTGTCTACTTTGGTGCTCGAACGCCGTGAGATTGTTGGTGGTTGTTGCGTTACCGAAGAGATTGCGCCGGGATGCCGCGTTTCAACAACTTCGTACATTGCGAGTATGTTGCGTCCGGAGGTAATTCAGGATCTTCGCCTCGCGGATTACGGTTTGCGCATGATCCCCTGCGATCCGGCCATTCAGGTTCCTTTTCCCGACGGACACGTTGTTCCGTGGTGGGCTGATCGAGATCGTGCCAAGGCAGAGTTCAGCAAAATTTCCGCGAAGGACGCCGAGCGGTTCGTCTATGTCGATGATCAACTCAAGAAGCTGGCGCGCTATTTGCAGCCGTTCTTTTTGGAACCGCCTCCGGAAATTAATATTGGGAGTTTGAGCGGATGGTCTGATCTTTTTCGATTGGGAAAACGGTTTCGAAGCATCTCGAATGATGAAGTTTCGCAACTAGTATCGTTTTTGACTGGAAGCCTCGGCGAGTTCCTCGACAATAATTATGAGTCGAGCAAAATCAAAACCATGTTTCTCGCCAATAACGTATACGGAAAGCATGGCGGACCCTATCAGCCAGGAACAGCGATTGGACTACTGTTTCATTTGCTGAGCGGCGGAGAACACGAATTGCAAGGATTTTATGGACATGTAATGGGGGGAATGGGATCCATCACGCAGGCGCTGGCTGCGTCTGGGAAAGAACTCGGAGTGGAGATTCGTACGTCAGCTCCTGTTGTCCGAATAGATAGCCGCAATGGTCGTGCTCGTAGTGTGGTTTTAGAGGATGGGACAGAGATTCACGCGAAAGTCATTCTTTCCAATGCTGACCCAAAGCGTACTTTTCTTGGCATGGTGGATGCTCGCGATTTGCCGGACGATTTCTTACACTCCATTCGATCTCTGAAAATGAATGGTCCGTGCGCCAAGGTGAACTTTGTTTTATCTGAGGAACCGCGCTTTACGGGAACACCGGAGACGCACACAGCTTTACAGCGCACTTTTTATACTCTGGTTCCCTCACTTGAATTTGCCGAGCGCTGCTACGACATTGCCAAGTTCGGAGACATTCCGGAAGAACTCTGGGTCGATTGTGTTGTTTCCTCGAATGCTGATGATTCGCTGGCGCCAAAGGGCAAACACATCATGACTTGCTTCGTGCAATACGTTCCGTATCACCTGCGCCAAGGAACATGGGATGAAAATCGCGAACTGCTTGGTGATCGCGTAGTTAAAAAAATTGCCGAGTACGCACCTAACGTGCCTAACATGATCATTGCCCGCCAGGTGCTAACGCCACTCGACTTGGAACGTACTTACGGTCTCACGGAAGGCAACATCTTTCACGGTGACTTGAGGCTCGAACAGCTGTTCTTCATGAGGCCAGTATCGGGGTGGTCGCAATACCGCACACCAATCGACGGTCTCTATTTATGTGGAGCGGGAGCGCACCCCGGAGGCGGCGTGACTGGAGCGCCTGGGCACAATGCGGCGCATCGAGTCTTGCGTGATTGGAAAAAAGGCCGATTCAAGGAGGCAGCCGCATGAGCGACGCTTATCCGAAAACGGCCGACATTGTAATTCTTGGCGCTGGAGTAATGGGAGCATCCATTGCGTTTCATCTTGCAAAGCGCAAGGCTGGTAAGATTGCCATCCTCGATAAAGATCATGTGGGTCGTGGCGGCAGTGGACGGTCTTCGGCTTTAATCCGTATGCATTACAGCTATCCGCCGGAGGTGCAGCTTGCGCTTATCAGCCTAAAGATGTTTGAGCATTGGCGAGAAATTGTGGGAGAACCCGGCGACTTTCGCAAAACTGGATTTGTGCGCATCGTTCATCCCAGCGAAACCGAGCGGCTCAAAGAGAATGTAAAAATGCAACAAGAGCTCGGTGTGAATGTCCGGCTGATCACACGCGAAGAATTGAAGGAACTTGAACCTGATTGGACAGTTAATGAAGTGGAACTCGCCGCTTACGAACCAGACTCTGGATACGGAGACGGCGCTGGTGTGGCGAACGATTTTCTGAGCGCCGCACGCGACCTCGGAGTCACATACCTCCCGCGAACACAGGCGACTTCTTTCCATGTGCAAGCCGGACATGTTCGCGGAGTCAGAACCGAGCAAGGCGACATTAACGCGCCAATAATTATCGCGGCTACTGGACCGTGGACTCGTCCGCTGTTTCAACAGGTCGGATTCGATGTGCCAATTGAACCTGAGTATCATCAGGTCGCCATTCTGAAGAATGCGCCCACCATGAAGGGCGGGGGCTGTGCCTGCATCGATTCTGTCACTTCAACTTATTTTCGTTCCGATGCGCACGACAAGTTTCTAGTTGGGGACTTTTATGGCCAGCGTCCGGTTGATCCTGACAATTTTCCGCAGCGAGCTTCTGACGATTCGCTCGAAGCAATTATCGAGCGTGCGAGCCGCCGCATTCCGAAGCTGGAGAGTGCGGAGGTGATGCGTGGAGTGACTGGCGTTTATGACATGACTCCAGACTCTCGCCCGTTGCTGGGAGAAGTTCCAGGTATCAAGGGACTACATCTGTGCGCTGGATTTTCAGGTATGGGATTCAAGATTTCTCCAGCGATTGGGTTGGTTATGGCTGAGTTGGTGCTCGATGGACAAAGCAAAACGGTCGATCTGAGTTCGTTCAGATCAACCCGGTTTGCTGAGGGTCAGCCCATTCGAGCCGAATTTGAATATCAAGATGAAGAGGGAGTTCCGCAGCGGTTGAGCTGATGTTATCTGAGAATTAAAGGAGCGTTTATGTCGAAGAAAGGCATTCTCGAACGCCTCAAAGAAGGGCCAGTCCTTGGTGATGGCGGATACCTGCTGGAATTAGAAAAGCGAGGATGGGTGCGGGCGGGCCCGTTCACTCCAGAAGTTGCGCTGATGAATCCGAGTGCTCTGCGCGAATTGCATATCGAGTTTCGCGAAGCCGGCGCTGATGTTCTGCAGGCTCTGACGTTCTACGCGAGCCGCGACAAACTTGCTACCGTCGGACTCGAAAACAAGATCGAAGACCTCAATCGGGCTGCGGTCAAAATTGCGCGAGAAGTTGCGGGAGATAAATGCCTGGTCGCAGGTAACCTAAGCCTCACTTGGATGTATGAACCGGGAAGTGCTTCTGCTGCGGACCGAGTTCGTAAGACTTTTGACGAGCAACTCGCGGTGCAAGTCGACGAAGGAGTGGACTTCATTATCGGAGAAACTTTCTCTTTTTTAGGTGAGGCACTGATCGCGGTGGAGCGGGCCAAGAAAACCGGCTTGCCTACAATGGTGACAATTTGTTTCGAGAATACGGATCAAACAACAGATGGGAAATCTGCTGCTGAATCTGCTAAGGCATTGCTTGATGCGGGAGCGGATATCGTCGGCATGAACTGCTTGCGGTCCCCGGAACACACGCTTGGGCCGATGGAAGAAATGCGTAAAGCAGTGGACGGATATCTCGCCTGCCAGCCGGTTGCGTACCGTACGCCAAAAGAGAAGCCTGATTTCACCAGCTTACCTGAATTTCCGCTGGGCCTTGATCCCCTGCAACTCACGCGCAAAGAAATGGGCGACTATGCCCTACGCGCACGAGAGATTGGGATCAATTACATCGGATCGTGCTGCGGATCAGTTGCGATCCATGTGCGAGAGATGGCGAAAGCGTTGGGAAAATTGGGAGACGACACTCGCGTCTGGAAAAAAGGCGGCGAAAAGCCGATGTCAGCCTATGAATACTATGGGCATGATGAAACGCCCATGGCAACCAAGTAAGATTCGATGTTTCATAAGAGCTTTGTTTCGATTCAAGAGCAAAGCCCTTAATCTTTCATGCTACGTAAACGGCAGAAGTAATCAGGGTGTCATCTTCCCAGTGCCCAGATAATTCTGCGCAGGAACGCCGAAAGCATCCGCCACGCGGTTGAAGAATGCGAACATTGCGATGATATAGACGGCTTCTGCAATCTGATCCTCTGTCCAGCCCACCAGCCGCAGTTTCTCGACATCCTCCGGAGTAGAACGATAAGCCGCTTCGGTGATGAGTTTCACATATTCCATCAATGCGAATTCCGCTGGCGTGAGTCCAGCATCTTCGAGTTTGCCCTCGAGCACTGCCGCAACGCATTGATCATTAGCTCCCTGAACACGCAGGAAGTAGGCGTGGCTGTCCAGTCAATACGGACAGCGATTCAGGTATGACACGTAACTAGCGATCAGCTCTTTGTTACGGCGGGTAAGATGACCTTCGGAAAAATGAATCAGGTTAGAAAATTCGACGACTTGCTTTAGAAAATCAGGACGAGCGCCGAAACACTTGATAATGCCAGGAACCTGCGTACGACCAGATCCTTTTCGCCAGAAGTCGTACGCCTCGGCAGTTGCGCCGGTCGCGTCGGCATCTTCGATAATTTTGATTTTGGTCATGCGAATTGCTTAGATGTCTGAGCTTAGGACAAACTAGCCGCAAATATGTATGAGCGCAATAACTTCAAAGTACTAAAATCCGTCCAGCGGGATTATCCCTTTTGCTTCCGTGCATGCATAACAGCGCCCAGCAGCGAGATTTTTGTACTCTTCGGTTCGACCACTTGGCCATTGCAGGACTGCACGATCGATTTTTTCACGCTTGCCTAATCCGAAAGTGACGGGCAGTTCGGACTGCGACAAATAACTGGAGCCGCTTTTGATCAAGCGAGACTGACCTGATCCATTATGAAATATCTGCACCGATGCACCAATGGCATCGCGATTTGATTTCGTTCCAATCAAATGGAAACGAATGCTGTGATTGCCTGAAACTTGATCGTTGCGATACAGATATGCGGGGCCATTGTTGGTCGTGATCAAAATGTCGGCGTCACCATCGCGATCAAAGTCCCCATAGGCTAGTCCGCGACCCACCTTAGGCTGACTAAATCCTCCACCGAGTTCGCTTCCCGCTTCTCTAAAAATTCCTTTGCCATTGTTTAGGAAGAGCTGAGGCGGCTGCGCATAACCAACATTGCGAACATTGCGAACCGTGTCATCGATGTGCCCGTTCACCGCGATAAGATCGAGCGCTCCATTCATGTCTGCGTCGACGAATGCGCAGCCGAATCCTAATGTGTTCTTCGAGGCGAGCCCTATCCCACTCTGCACCGCCACATCCACATAATTGCCGCCACCAGAAGCGCGATATAACCCGATCATCTCGTTATCGAAATTTGTGATGGCGATTCCCGGATTGCCGGACCCATCGAAATCAGCCACATCCACGCCCATACCGGCACGAGCTTTGCCTTCGGCACTGAACGCCAATCCTGCTTCCACAGCAACGTCTTTGAAAGTTCCGTTACGTTGATTGCGATATAGCTTATTGGGCTGAGTGTCGTTTGCGACTAGCAGGTCGGGCCAGCCGTCCTTATCATCGTCGAGCAGCGCGACGCCCAATGACTTTGAGCTACTGTCGAAGATTCCACTGGTTGCAGTTAAGTCTTCGAATGTTCCATTGCCACGATTTCGAAATAGCCAGCAGGTTTCTCCTCGATATGCTTCCGGCGTGCAGTAAGACTTGTGCTTCCCATCTAAGCTGCAAAATACGTCGTGTTCTGGTGACCACTTGACGTAGTTGCAAACAAATAAATCAAGGAGTCCGTCTCGATTATAATCAAACCATAATGCCGAAGTACTGAAGCCTAGACGCTCACCCAATCCGCTCGATTTTGTGACGTCGATAAAAGTACCTTTACCAGTGTTCTTGAAGAGTCGATTCTGTCCTACGCAAGTGACTAGAATGTCGGGATACCCATCGTTGTTGTAATCGCCGACAGCCACTCCCATTCCATACATTTCGATATCGAGACCAGCCGCGTGCGTGACGTCGGTGAATGTTCCATTGCGATTGTTGCGGTAAAGATGAAGAGTGCTGCGGGATCGCTTGTGGCCGGGCCAATCCATGCTATTGATCAGAAGAATGTCCTGCCAGCCGTCACCGTCGTAATCGAGAAACGCGCAACCGGAGCCCAATGTTTCGGGCAATAGTTTTCCACCATAAGCGCCACTGTTATGGCGGAACTGAATTCCGGCCGAAGCACTGACGTCTACAAAACGAAATCCTACAGATGGTGTTGGGCTCGGCGCTGCAAATGCGATTTTGGAAAATGGCAGCGTCGCTGATGCTGCTCCTATTCCTCTTAAAAAAGAACGCCGGTTCAAGGCAGGTTTACCAATCCATTGCGGATTGCATAGGTCACCAATTCCGCAGTTTTGTGAATTCCCAGCGCATCCATGATATTGGCGCGGTGTACTCCTACGGTATTCGGGCTAAGTTCAAGCTCCGACGCAATCTCTTTATTGGATTTTCCCGCGCAGATCATTTGTAAAATTTGCAGCTCACGGGAAGTGAGTCCAGTATTGCGTTCCCCTTTCAGGGTTTGTTGCCGCAACAATTGCGCATCAACGACGGTTTCTCCGCTAACGATACGGCGTATTGCATCCCCGAGCTCGAGGTCCATGGCGTTTTTCAAAATATATCCACGAGCGCCGGCGTTTAGGGCCTGGCTCACCCAGGTCTCCTCGGCGTGCATGCTTAGCATGAGGACTAACGCCTTAGGATGAGTTTCAAGAATTTTGCGAGTGGTCTCGAGACCGTTGATTCCAGGCAACGCGCAATCCATCACTATCACCTGAGGGCGAAGTTTGATTGCTTGTTGAATAGCTTCTTCGCCGCTGCTCGCTTCTCCTGCGACTTCAATGTCGGCTTCATCTTCAAGAATGCGCCGGAAGCCACGCCGGACTAAGCTGTGATCATCGACGAGAAGAACTGAAATTTTGTGCGCCATGAAACTTATGTCTCTCTGGGAATTGTGAGGCGGACGAGTGTTCCACCCTCTGACAATTGCAAAAATTCGACCTTACCGCTTAACAACTCGGCTCTCTCGCGCATACCAACTAATCCGATTCCCGGTTTACCTCGCTGTGGTTCGAAGCCCGAACCATGATCTTCAACTTCCACTTGCAAAGCATCTTTCTGAAAGCGCAACCGGACCCACGCTTCTTTTGCTCCAGAATGCCGCACGGCATTATTCAGTGCCTCTTGCACTACACGGTACACATGAATTCCAGAGCTTATATCTACTTTGAATGGGGTTCCAAGTTTTTCATAATTTATCTCAATTTCCGACTGTTTTCTTATGGTTGGTACATACCAGTCCAGAGTGGCTTCCAACCCAACTTCATCAAGCATTACGGGATGAAGTGCCTGCGATAGACTTCTAACCTTCTCCAGAGTCGATTGTGCGATCTCGCGTACTTCCAGCAGATCCTCACGTAATTTGGAATTCTCAGGCAGCTGATTTCTGGCGCGACCCAACATCAATCCTACCGCAGTCAAGATCTGCCCGAACTCATCGTGCAGCTCCCGGGAAATATAACGTAACGTCGATTCCTGAGTAGAGATCAGTTTCTGCGCGAGGTCACTCCGCTGTGTTGATAGGGCAGCGACTTGCGCAAATAGACGGCGATTAGAACGGATCACGTAGAAACTGGTAAAAAGAATAGCGACCAGTGTGGCCGTTAAGAATAAATACACCTGCCGCTGGACACGATCATAAATTTCTTTTATGCGTGCCCCCGCTTGTTGTTCGCTTTCGTTATTCTGGACCAGCAATCTTGCAACGGCCGTGCTCAAAGCCGCTTGTCTGGCTTGTAATGAGAGACGGATTTGAGCGCGCGCTTCTTTGTCCTGCCCTTCTCTGGCTAGGGCGAAAATGCGGTCTGCTGCATCCCAAAACTGGGACAACCTGCTGCCCAGGTATTCTTGCTGCTCTGGAGTTCGACTTGTTGCAGCGAATTGTTCTTCCTGGCGAATGGCGTCATCAAGATCGGTGCGCATCCGCGCAAATTGCGCCGACCAGGCAGTAAGCGGATAAGGCTCGTCGTTATCGAGCATGTCGCGCATGGCGAGCGCCAATGAATTTAATTCGTTCTGAACCCGCAATAGTTGAAGCGAGTCTTTGCGGTTCCGATCCGCCAAGTTATTTTGTAATTCGCGCAGACCGTTGATCTGGCGACTCATGTACCACGAATATGCAACGACAGCGGCAAGGGTGATAATCAGTCCGGCGAGTAGACCGGATGTTGGGGACCGGACGGAAGAGCGCTGCACGTGGCAAGGATATAACGAGCTTCCCTCAATTTCCAATTGGCACGACTTGTTGTACCCTTCCAGTGCCTATGAACAACTCGCAAAAGCACTTCGACCTGAAAGCTTCCGCAACACAGACCATGCTGGAACACGGCTTCGCACCCGACTTTTCTTCACAGGTTCAAGACCAGCTAGCGCAGCTTACAAAAGACCCGCCGCGTATGGCACAGGCAGCTGATATTCGGGATTTAAGGAATCTGCTCTGGTCTTCGATCGACAACGATACTTCGCGCGATCTCGATCAGATTGAAGTAGCAGAGCAGTTAACAAATGGTCGGACCAAGATCATGATTGGGATTGCGGACGTCGATGCATTCGTTCCCAAAGGTTCGGCTATTGACGATCATGCAGCAAAACAGACGACCAGCGTTTACACAGGCGTGCAAATTTTCCCCATGCTACCGGAGCAACTCTCAACCGGTACGACTTCCCTGCTCCCCGACGTCGATAGGCTATGCGTCGTAATTGAATTCGTAGTTGACGGTGAAGGTCAAGTTAACGAAAGCAACTTATATCGCGCAATTGTTCGCAACAAAGCACAGTTAACATACAACGCAGTCGGTGCCTGGCTGGAAGGGAGTGGTCCAGCTCCGGATAAGGTGGCGGCATCGAGCGACTTACAGGCACAGCTCAAGCTTCAGGATCAAGCAGCACAAAGGCTGAAGAAGGAACGCTACCGCCATGGCGCGCTGAATATCGAGAGCGCCGAAGTCAATCCCATATTTGCGAATGGGCAAATTGTTGATCTCGTAAAACAGCAGAAAAATCGCGCGACCGATCTCATTGAAGATTTCATGATCGCGGCCAACGGCATCGTGGCACGCACGTTACAGGAAAAGCATGTCTCGTCAATTCGACGAATTGTAAAAACGCCCAAGCGTTGGGATCGCATTGTAGAACTTGCGGCGGAGCAAGGTGGGCATCTGCCCTCAGATCCTGAGTCCAAGGCTCTGAGTGATTTTATGACTGAGCGCAAGGCGGCCGACCCCGATCACTTCGCTGACTTGTCGTTAGCAATTATTAAATTGATGGGGCCTGGCGAATATGTGCTCGAACGCCCGGGAGATCCGGAACAAGGACATTTCGGTCTTGCCGTGCAGGATTACACGCACTCGACTGCTCCCAATCGACGTTTCCCCGATCTGGTAACGCAAAGACTGATCAAATCGGTACTCGCGAAACAGCTTGCGCCATACAGCGATTCCGAACTCAACACGATTGCAAGCAACTGTACTTTAAAAGAAGATGCGGCGCGTAAAGTCGAGCGTGAGATGGCGAAGCGAATTGCTGCAATCGCATTGAGCAAGAGGGTTGGAGAAGAGTTCGACGCGATTGTCACGGGTGCAACTCCGAAGGGAACTTTCGTTCGCTTGCTACAGCCTCATGCAGAAGGGTTACTTGCAGAAGGACAGCAAGGAGTGGATGTCGGCGACAAACTGCGAGTAAAGCTGATTAATACCAACGTTGCGCGTGGATTTATTGACTTTGCTCGCGTATGACGTCTACACACGCGCCAGATGTAACGCAAACCATTTCTTATGGTCATACCAGGTTTTTTCAAGCGAAAACCCCGATGCGCTCAACATTTTATTCACCATTGGCATCGTGTACTTGTAGCTGTTCTCGGTATGAATTCTCTCGCCCATTGCAAATTTCACTGACAATGGGATGAGCTTCAGCTCGACGGTTTGCGCTCGCATACTCTCCAAATGCATTTCTATTCGTGATGCTGACTCATTCCAACAGGCGATGTGGCGGAACGAATCCAGGTCGAAGTTCGCGTCCAGTTCGCGGTTCAGTCTAACTAAGATGTTCTTATTGAATTCCGCTGTGACGCCTTGAGCATCATCATAGGCTGGTACCAATATTTCTGGACTCTTCACCAGATCCGTCCCGAGCAACAATGCGTCCCCAGGCGCGAGTTCATTACGAACACTCTCCAGCATCTCGATAGCAGCAGGAGGATCGAAATTGCCGATGCTTGAGCCCAGATATAGTACCAATCGTCGTCCCGGAATACTGCGTAAGAAATCGAACCCCTCGCTGAAATCAACTATCATGGGACGGACAAAGCTCTGGGGCACTTCAGCTCTCACTCGATCACGAGCTTCTCGAACTGCTGCTCGGGAGATATCGACAGGCACATAGTCAACGCGCATCTGCCGTGCCGCAATGGCCTTAAGAAGTGTGCAAGTCTTAGCAGCTGTACCCGCGCCCAATTCAACTACAGCCAAGCCAGTGCCCGCTGACCTCGCAATTTCAGCAGAATTTTCCTGCAGAATTTCGAGTTCGGTGCGCGTTGGATAATATTCGGGTAGCTCAGTGATCGCTTCGAACAGCTCCGAACCCGCCGCATCATAAAAAAGTTTCGTCGGCAATGTCTTTGGAGAGCTGGTTAAACCACACTCTACATCTACAGCGTATTGCGGTGCCGCAATAATTTCGCGTGCGATCATTTAGCCAACCTTAGTCCCGAAAATTGCCAACGCACATGTGGCGGGAAAAAATTACGATAAGTCGCGCGAATGTGGCTAGCGGGAGTCATACAAGAACCGCCTCTTAGCACAAATTGATTGCACATAAACTTTCCGTTGTACTCGCCCACCGCGCCAGTTGCTGGCTGGAATCCCGGATATGCAGTATATGGACTTGCCGTCCACTCCCACACATCACCAAAAGCTTGTTGGAAACCCTCACCACTAGCTGCTTGTGGGTGGAAAATTTCGTCTTCCAATAAAGTGCTTCGCGAAGGCGAACGTACAGCCGCGATCTCCCACTCGGCTTCCGTCGGAAGTCGCGCGCCAGCCCAACGCGCATAGGCGTCTGCTTCAAAATAGCTGACGTGACAAACTGGCTCAGCAGGGTTTACTGGCTTCATTCCTTCATCCATGAAATGCCAGTAAGTGTTGTCGTCATGCTTATCCCAGTAAAAGGGCGCGTTCCAACCGTGCGCACAGACTTGATCCCAACCATCGGAAAGCCATAGTTCTGGACGACCGTATCCATTGTCGGCCATGAATTCCATAAATTCCTTATTAGTCACGGCACGGGACGCGATCTGGAACGGGCGCAGCAAAACTTCATGGCGAGGGCCTTCATTGTCAAATGCAAAATCAACGCCGGCGTGCCCAATGGAATGAATACCGCCCTCTATAGCGATCCAGCTTAGCGGCTCTGCAGGTTTAATCTCGACACTCTTCGCGAGAACATCTGGACGAAGTGGTGCAAACCAGAGCGCATGCTTGATGTCCGTCATGATCAGCTCTTGATGCTGCTGCTCATGGTTTAATCCAATTTCCAGCAACGCCAGCGTCTTAAGGTCGAGGTCACCAATATTTGCGAGGACTGCCGCATCAACATGAGCCCTATATTCGTGGACTTCTTCCAGGGACGGCCGCGACATCAAACCTCGCGAACTGCGGTTGGGGTGAGCACCAAGCTGTTTGTAATAGGAATTAAGAAGGTACTTGAAACGCGGATCGAACGATTGGTATCCCGCCACGTTCGGTTCGAGAATGAAAGTTTCGAAAAACCATGTGGTGTGTGCCAAATGCCATTTGGTAGGGCTTGCGTCCGGCATGGACTGCAACATCTGATCTTCGGCAGACAAGTGCCCAGTCAGCCGTAGGGAACGATTGCGAATCTCAGCAAATTGTTCACCCAAGTCATCGGTGTTCAGGTTACCTGTTGATATTTGCACCAGACTCGATGACATATGGGCTCCCCGGGCGTTCTATGCTTGTTAGTTCTTGCACTTCAAGCAAACGTCTCCTAGACTGGCCTAAATTTTAGGCGCTGGATCGTATATCGATGCTGTAAACGGAGTTGCCGTTGCAATGAGTTATGTAACCGTCATCCTCAAGGTTTCTGAATTAATTAGATTCGCGATTTCTCAACAGGTTACATTCCTTACTCATGTGAAAATCAAGATCAAGATCAAGACAGAAGGAAGTGCTTGCAATCATAGTACCTACGTAAGCACCATTCATACTCTTTTAACCTCTCCTTCATAGATTGGAAATGCTTGCCTGTTAATACACTCTCATGCCTAATTCTGGTTCGCTTGCGGTATCGAGGGGCGCCAGTCCGTCTGGCAAAGCTCCCGATCTATTTCCATTCAAAGGCTTTGCGGAACGACTACTGCCTATGCAGCGAATTCGCGAATTGTATAGCCGCGCCCAACTACCATTAAATCGGTCGCTCCTGGAAAATCTCCTATCGCAGATGCAGGTGGAATATCAGGTAAGCAATACGGATCTTGCGCGCGTTCCCACAAGTGGCCCCCTGCTGGTGGTTTCCAATCATCCATTTGGAGTTCTCGACGGCATCATTCTTGGAGTTCTACTGCAATCCATCCGTCCAGACGTAAAGATCATGACGAATTCATTGCTGGCCGGGATCAGCGAGTTGCATGAGCATTGTTTCTTTGTCGATCCTTTTGGAAGCCGAGGGGCTGTCGTTAGAAACAGATATCCTTTGAAAAAGGCCGTAGAGTGGCTGCGTCGCGGCGGGATGCTGGCTATGTTTCCTGCGGGCGTGGTTTCACATTTGCAACTGCAAAAATTGCATATACAGGATCCTGAATGGCCTGTAAGCGTCTCCCGCATGATCCGGCTTAGCGGCAGTCCGGTGCTCCCGGTTTACTTTCGGGGCTGTAACGGAGCCACTTTTCAAACGTTGGGGATCATTCATCCCAGCTTGCGAACTGCGTGGCTGCTGAATGAATTTCTCCAACAAAAGGGCAAGAGGGTTGAAGTTCGTATCGGCAGTGTCATTTCCAAAGAAAATATTGAAGCGCTCGGTAATGATGAACAAACGGCGCGATATTTACGTTGGCGAACTTATCTTTTGGCTCAACGTGACCGGCCACAATTACAAATTCCATTTGCATTTCGCGCGGTTCTTCCAACAAGAGTACCTTCCGCAATAGCATCCGAAATCCCACGTGCAGCGATGTTGGCGGAACTTGAGAACCTGCCCATAGAGCGATGCCTTGAAGAAAATCGCGAGTTTCGCGTTTATTTAGCTAATGCTGGAGAAATTCCAAACGTCATCAAGGAGCTGGGCCGCCTACGGGAAATTACCTTTCGAGCGGTAGGAGAGGGTACCGGGAAGCAGCGTGATCTCGACGATTTCGATGAGAGATACCAACATCTGTTGCTATGGAGTAAGGCGAAGCAAGAGATTGTGGGATCTTTCCGTATGGGTTTGACTCAAGAAATCCTGCCGCATCTGGGCATAAAAGGTCTCTATACCAGCACCTTGTTCAAGTATGACACACGCTTTTTCGAGGCTCTTGGCCCGGCACTTGAACTGGGCAGGTCGTTCATTCGGATCGAGTATCAGCGCCAATACACACCGTTGTTGATCATGTGGAAGGGCATCGGACGATATTTAGTGTCGATGCCTCAGGTACCGGTGTTATTTGGGGCGGTGAGTATCAGCCGCCGCTATCATCGTGCATCTCGAGACCTAATCTTTCGTTTTTTTCAATCCCGCGAAAGACAAAATGAATTTGCCAACCTGATTAGACCGCGGCGGCCATTCCGCTCTGCATGGATCCAGCCGCGAGATCAAGCAGATACATGCAGGTTATTGCAAAACCTCGAACAGCTTGCCGACCCGATTTCCGATATCGAGAGTGATGGAAAAGGTGTACCCATCCTATTACGACAGTATGCAAAGTTAGGCGGAAGACTGCTAAGCTTTAACGTGGACCGCAATTTCTCGAATGTACTGGACGGCCTGGTGGTAGTCGATTTACGCAATTCCGATCCATCCGTACTCGGACGTTATATGGGGAAAGAAGGGTTGCGTCAGTTTCGTCAATACCATAACCTCGAAACAGTTGCCGCGCCGACGGTGAGTAGATGAAGCGACCGGTGACTCGTAAACTTGTTTCTAGTAAACCCGCTTCGCTTAAACCCATTTCGCGCCAATCCGTTCCTCTGCAACCTGAGTCTACAAAAGAACTGACGGATCTTATTCGGCAAGCATGTCTTGTCGCTAAAGATGCAGCTGCAAATGCTGGCGAGTTCATTGAAGATGCGTCGAAGATGGCATTCCTTGCCGTAAAGGATTGCGAGAAGGAGCTTGATCGAATCGAGCGCCAGGTTGACGAGAAGATTACCAGCGCGATCACCGAAGTGACCGAACGCGAAGCCCGCGAGTTATTGGCTTGTCTGAAGTTCATAACGGATCTGGAACGAATCGGCGATCTGACGTGGTCGGCCACAAAGCGTTTACAAGCAGTTACTCCTAGGCCTTTTGCCGATGACAAGCGCGATCTCACAACCATGGCGGCGACTCTGCAAACCATGCTGGAGCGTATTCACGAAGGATTCGTGGATCGTGATGTCGAGCCTGCAAATTGGGTGCTCCAGATTGACTCGCAGATAGATAAGGCTTGCCAAGGCATGTTTCGTCGTCATCTGGAAAGCACTGATCGCATGCCGCGGGAGTACAGCACTAATATCTTGTTAATGGCTCAGGCTTTTGAGCGAGCTGGAGACCACGCCAAGAACCTAGCGGAAGAAGTTTTGCACTTGGTCGAAGGCAAGAGTGTTCGACACGAGATTAAGCGCCGCAAAGCAAGAGAATAGATTCCTGGCTTGCGCCGGCACGCTGGATCTTATTCACACACGCTCATAAAAGATGTAACGAAAGCCCCAGAACAAAATCCAGACAACATCATTGAGATTGGCAGAGTAAGAACCCATGCCATTGCCATATTTCTGACTGTTTGACCACTGCAACCTTGAATGATTTGCGGCCATGGTTCCAGCTTCATGCAAGATTTATTACAAGAGTGTGAAAATCTGAATGTTTTGGGTGAAAGCACCTCGATAGCAACCAAAATGTAAGTCCAGGTTTTCTAAGTTCTATGCAGATTAAGAGGGTGTGTTAGCAGAGTTTCTGTAACCGAGACTGACAACGATGGCGGGCCTTTCGAAGTAATTGTCCAGGCGTTCTTCAAAACTTTGAAGTAAGCAGAGTGCCGAAACACAAACTACGTGTCCTAGCAACTTCCAAAGCAGGGTGGCGGGAAGTACCACAATTGTTAAAGTTAATAGCCAAGGAACCGTCATCTGCTCCACCCGATCCTTCGGCCAGCTGCGATTCAGTATAGATGCAAATCATTAAACAAAGATTAATTTGAAGTAAAATTCGAGAGCACAAACTACGCATTGGTCGGCTCTATCCTGCGCCATTTACTTCAATCTAAACTGAAGCTTAATTTTTTTACTGCTATGGTATTTAAACTTATATATATATATGCACTGTATCGAACAGATGAAGGATCGCGAAATCCTGCACGCGTCCTTTTCCAAGGCTGCGCCTTGAAGCTTCCGTGAACGAAGCTGAGCAATCGACCTTTCACGGGAGACTCGATGGCAGCAGGATACCGTGCCGGTGATTGCCTCAGAATGCGCTAAAGAGTTCCTTCAATCGGAGAATGTCTCGTATTTCGATCACGGAGGCAGTCTGTTCTTGGCAGACCGCGCTCATAGATAGTGGCTGGTGAATCGTAGATTGGGGTATTGCTTCTTATATTTGCATTTGCATACGATTTGCATACAAAATAATTTGACCCTCTCGCGGAGGGCCATTTTATGCGGGTTTTTGTATGGTGGACCTGGTCGGGATCGAACCGACGACCTCTTCCATGCCATGGAATTAGGCAACAGGCCACTTATTGACGGCAAAGGACTTATGAGTCGGCAGAGTCGGTAAAACCGGTTCGATCGGCGCATATTTTAAAAATTTGCAACCAAAAAATGCAATTGGGCTTTTTGGGCTTTGTGGGCTTACCGCGGGGGATCAGCCCACTCACCAACAACACCCGGTCCCTTGACTGGCATATAACACTCTTGTAGCGAATCTGTGGAATTGAAAGCTCTCCTGCCCGATGAGAAAGTGAAGGTGCGCGAGGTGCCGATAAAAACGTATGCCGTATTGGCAGAGTTTGCCATTCCCGAAACCACCAACGATCTGCCACCTGAAATAAGCACTCAACCACAATCAACCGAAACTCAGTCCAGAAAAGTAAGAGACACAAAGTAAACAAAAAGCTGAGAGATCTCCAATTCTAGAAAGAGTGACCGTGGAGAACAAACACATTTTGATCGAGTAGGTTCAGCAATAGCTCCAATAGACCAAATGCTCATTTACTATTCATATCTCAATGCTCGAGTCGGATTGACATTCATCGCACATCGTGCAGGAAGGTAGCAGGCTAGAACAGCGACAGCAATCAACACACCCGTAACAAAAACGAGTGTTAGTGGGTCGCTCGCGCCAACGCCATGGAGTAAATTCGAAAAGCTTGAAAGTAACCGAGCACAAACGATCGCAGCCAAGGCCCCTATTATTGTCCCTATAAAGGCCACGCGAAGGCCCTGACCGATGACCATCCGCAAAATGTCTGACTTCTCTGCCCCTATTGCCATACGAATAGCAATTTCGTGCACCCGCGGTAATCGTTACATTTCCAGTGGTAAGAGTGGTAGCTTGACCCGCACTGTTTACGCTAATGATGTTTGCATCCGATGTCCATGTGCTCGTCGTCGTTAGATTCTCCGTGCTGCATCAGTGTAAACACCCGTGGCGCTTAGTTGTTGGGTCACTCCGGTTGTCAGATTGGCTGCGTTGGGCGTGACCGACATTGACACGAGGTTTGAAGCGGTGATACTCAAAGTGGCCGAAGATGAGATTGATTCAAAAGCCCCTGTCAAAATTGTCGTGCCTTGACTCAAACTGATAGCTAATCCGCTACTATTTATACTCGCCACGTTGTCGTACCGGAACTCCACGTGAGCAGTGTTGTCACATCTTGCGTACTTCCATCGCTGCAGGTTCCCATGGCTTGGAACTGTTGACTGTTACCAAGCGCTGATGTGGCAGTTGCCGGATTATAGTGATTGAAACCAATGTCGGAGACGTAACGCTGATGTTCGTCGAGCTACTGATCGAACCAAATGTGGCTTGTGTCGTTGCCGTTCCCTGAAATAAACCAGCTGCCACACCACTGTTAGACGGCTTGGCCCCGAATTGCGACTCGGGTCCGTGCTATTTAATCAACAATTGCGATATCACGCGTCTATTCGATTGCAATCGTAGGACTACCCGAGACAACAGGCTTGGCCTCAAAAAGCGTGGTACGAATCTGAGGAAATATTCTTCAACATTGGAGCTTTCATGTCACGTTTTACATCCGACACCCCATCGACATGCACAAGCTCACAGATTTCGAGCGTTATCCCGCAATTGGCCGGAGCCGATCCGCGGAAATGTGGCGGAGAGTCGGTCGGGTATTTTCCTCCCAGGGAGACTGCGAGGCTCACCAATCTTGCTTTGGCACGCATCGTTTCCCCAATTGTCGCAGCTTACGAGCTACACTGACCTCCTGACGCGTGATCCAGACGCTGAGGCGAACGTTGAGCCTGCTTAGAATGGGGGTTGCATTCTCGTCGAGGACCGCTCGGGTCTACAGCAAGCCTCTTAAACCTGCTGCCTTGAGTTTGCTTAGCTAAGAAATCCTACAGCGGCCTTCGGTCCTTCCGTTCTAGCCGCCACGTTCGATGATCAAATTTTGCCTTGGATCTCGCACCATTCACATGGTGTGATGGCGACAACCTGGTTCGCGCGACTAAGTTCGATGAGTGCCGCACTCGGTGGTCACGCTGCCTTGGCCGCGTCCCATTTCGGCCTCATTTCTCGCCCCCACTTCTTGGGGTCTTCGTAATGCATCTTTTCCATGTCTTTGGCGACGTCGGGGTGCTTTTCCATGACGTGCTTCGTCATCGTCTTTACCATTTGGTCCCAAGTCTCCGCCGTTAGCTTTTCATCACAAGCTCCACCGAGCTGTCGACACGTTAGAGTTTTCATGAATATTGAATGTAGAGGGCGACTCAGGGTTGCAGCGGAAATCACAAGCTGGCCGGAGTGTGGTCGATGACTACCTCGTAATACGCGCTCTGGATCATTCTTTCATTCCGGATGGAGGCTTTGCTCCTCTCCTGCTTCGGGACATAGAACTGCTCAGAAGCTCGATAAAGGCATCCACAAACTTTGGCCCAAAGCCATGCGGGAAGATCAACGATTTTGATGGGCTGTATGCTTGCGGGCTCTGGCTAACCATTGGAGGACTGACCGAACCCCGATTGAGGCAAGCGTCGAAGTACCTCAAGTAATCCGGGAAAGCGACGCCTTCGATTAGTTTGTCGTCCGGTATGGCGTGCCGAGATTTGACTTCCAGCGGTAATACCCCAGCCCAAACCGGCAACCCGTAATCGCTCTCATCATCGACTGGTGGTCCAGTTCGCACCTTTGATGATGCCTCTTCAATCGAGAATTCGAGTACCGTTGTCGCCTTCAACTCTTTGTCACTGGGTCCGCGGACATCTTTCCATCGGACAGCAATGAAATGTTCGGAGATGACGCGCAAGGATTTGACCTTCTGCCCTGCATCCATGACCTTTCGGGCCGTTCCAAATGCAACGACGGAGGCGGCGAACGCCCGCGTCGGAGTTGCGAAAGCGAACTATTTTCCAACCTTCAGTCTATTTGGAAGCGCGGGACAGTGTGCGGTATAGAAGGCGCGAGTGGAACAAGCAGAAGCCAACTATCAGAAAACCGTCCTCAACTCGCTCGAAGAAACCGAAAATTCACTGGTGAATTATACGGAAGAACATTCGCGACGTGATCACCTCGACGCCACGGTTCGGGCGAGTCAAGATGCGCTGAATCTTGCGAACGACCAATACCGGCGGGACTCGTAGATTTTCCCGTAATGGTGAACAAATCGCCTCTGCCAGCGTCCGCATTTAACAGGACAGAATGGTCTTGTCCTGCAAGCATCGCAGACAAGGTGGTGATTGGAAAAACTTGGAATATCCGGTCTCGCTCGAATGGACAGGCTGTCACTATGGGGGACAGCGAGTAATGGCACAATCTTGCGTATTGTGACTGCAAGCCAGGCGGCGTGACCGAAATTAAAATTCAAAGCGTGTAGAGAACTGGAAACTCCGTGATCCGAATGGGGACCATAGCACCAGGCGCACCGAAGTGCCCGTTTGGGAATCTCAAGGCGAAGTTTCCCAGCTCGTCTGGCACGCATTTCCGGCCAGCTGTGGGTCATAGCAGTTTGAATGTCAGCTAAGGCTAATAACTTCAGTAACTTACAGGTGTTACGTCCGCACGGCCTAGGGGAAGTTCCCCCGATGCATGCGCAAATGTTTGCACATTTACCTTTTAGCACTGGGATCAAAAACGTTTCCTTTTAATCAGATACCGCTGGTGCGCTCGTTGCACTTGTAATCACTTCCGAACGAACTAAAGCTTTTCAAAAAGGAAGGGATACAATGCGCAATTTCATTTTCACATTACTGATTGCTGTTGCTGCCGTTCCAGTCTTTGCAGAAGCGTTGCCGGAGGCACCGGCGCTTACCTTTTCTTCGGGATCTACTGCCTATGAGACTCGAGTTCAAACCCGTAACTTCGTGGCCACAAAACCCCCGACACATCGCTTTTTCGAACGCGGGAACAGCATTCGTCTTGTTGCTTTGACGGGACTTGTCGCTGCGGACGGCCTCACTACCCAAACAGCGCTGAGCGGTAGCGGTCATTTCCGCGAGATCAATCCCATCGCCCGTCCTTTTGTCAACGAAGGTACAGGCGGACAGGTTGCAGCCTCCGCAATTGGGCTGGGTGTGAGCGCTGGGAGCGCTTATCTCCTGCATAAGACCGGACATCACAGGCTAGAGCGTCTGGTTCTGAACGCCTCGATTGGAATTGAAGCTGAGACAGTTAGTGGTAATACCTGGCATTTAGTGCGCTAGAGCAAGGATTGGACACAGATCACTTAGAGAGGGATTCCAAAATATGAGTATCGAAAACAAATCGGCCGTTCAACTGAAATCTCTGAATGTTTTTACGATCAACGCTTCAAGTTATGATGCGCCGGAGCATGACAGCAGGCGCCTTGAAATTTTACGGAAGCGGGCAGAAAAGTCAGCAGATGACAAGTCAATTGCGTTCATACGGGAAGCTACCGACATAGTTGGCGACGCTTTCGCTGAAGAAGAGCGTCGTAGGTTGCTTGCCGTAATTGCAGGCTTCTAAGCTAGCTGCGTGCTGTTTTCGATGAGCTTGTCATAGAGTGACAGAGGGCTAATGAGACGCTTATGAAAGTGCTATCGTTCAAGTTGCACTTGGGCAGTACACTTTCTTTGCCGAGCCGTGTAAGAGATTCAGATTTGAGCCAATTTGTTCTCGTTCATCACCCATTCCGCAGCCTTCTCTTTGAACCGGAATCCATAGCATTGTCCAGCTGTGCTCCCTGTTTCTTTACGGACAACACTCGCACGTCCAGCGTAAACCGTGCTTCCGTGCATGATGTAAACATCAACCAGATCGCCTTTTACGAGTGTGACGGGACAGCTGCAAAAAAAACCTTCGGCGCTAACGTTCTCGGTAGTGGCCAGTTCTTCAAAAACGCGGCCCTCGGCGGTTTGTCCCCTTAACATCAAAGGAACACGCATACGCAGACGAATCGCTTGTCGAGTCTTTGGCTGCGCTTGCTGCAACTCAGCCGCGAGTTTTGCCTTGAGTTGCTTGAAATCAATTGGTTTATCGAGGTACGCCTTGGCGCCTAGTTGTTCACAATGGGCTTCGTACCTGGTTCGAGCCTCTCCCCCACCACTTATTACAAAAATAGGAATCAGGGAGGTATAGCTGAGGGACTGAAAGCTTTGACAGAGCTCGAACCCGTTGAATGCAGGCATCATGAGGTCCAATAAGATCGCGTCTGGCTTATATTCCAATGCAAGCGCGAGAGCTTGCTCTGGGTCTCCGGTGTCCACGATTTCGTAAGTATCGGACAAACGAATGCGAACAAGTTTGCGTAGAGCCTCGTCATCATCGACCATCAATACTCGCTTCATTATGAGTACCTCTCCTGAGTGGGCGGGGAAATCTTGCTAAAAGCTTGGGCACCAACCCCCGCCGCTAGAGCTTCTTGCAGCTTTTCTCCTAGAGCTTCCCGCGTAAATGGTTTCGGTAAGAAGTGTGCGTCGGGCGCGAAGGATTCTGCGTTTCCGATGGATTGTCCCGTATAACCGGACATGTACACTACTTTCATGGACGGACGCTCTGCGCTCAGGTGCTTCACTAAGTCGCGACCGTTCATGCCTGGCATGACGATATCCGTTAGCATCAAATCAATTTCTCCTTCAAGCTCCCGGCTAACCGTTACCGCCTCAGTTGCACAAGCAGCTTCCAGCACCGTGTAGCCTAAGTGCCGCAAGCTCGTGCAGGTTAACTTTCGAAGCGCAGCTTCGTCTTCGATCACAAGCACTGTTTCCCGACGTTGAGCTGATGGAATCGACTTTGAGTTCCTGATTTCTTGATTTATTTCTTCTTCAACAGCAGGCAAATAGATCTTGAACGTCGCTCCGTTACCAATTTCGCTTGCAACGTCAATATAGCCGCCGCTTTGTTTCACGATGCCATAGACTGTCGCTAAACCAAGACCAGTCCCTTGGCCTTCTCCCTTGGTTGTAAAAAATGGCTCAAAAATATGCGCTTGAGTAGCTGAGTCCATGCCAATCCCGCTATCGCTCACAGTAAGGAGTACGTAGGCACCCGTTTTTACCGGGTATGAATAACCTCGAACGGCATTTTCGTCCATTTCATAATTTCTTGTTTCAACCACTAATTTTCCCCCGCTGGGCATTGCATCCCGCGCGTTCACACAGAGATTTAGGAGGACTTGTTCAATTTGCCCTTTATCCGCCTTAATTCTGCTTAGGTTGGTATCGAGGATCGTGGAAAGCTCGATGTCCTCCCCAATAATCCGTTTCAGCATCTTTTCCGTGTCTGCGATGGAAACGTTCAGATCCAAAACCCTGGGTTCGAGCACCTGTTGACGGCTGAAAGCCAACAACTGTCGCGTCAAAGCGCTTGCTCTGTTTCCAGCTTTAAGAATTTCTTGAATGCTGTCCGCGAATGGCTTGGTCTCGCCAAGTTGCTCTTGCAAAATTTCTGCGTAACCAATAATTACGCCCAAGAGGTTATTGAAATCGTGAGCTATCCCTCCAGATAACCGCCCCACAGCTTCCATCTTTTGCGCCTGCCTGAACTGGTCTTCCAACCGCCGACGATCGGTGATGTCACGATTCACAATCACCAATTTTTCCACCTTGCCCTCTGGGTCCAACACTGCATTTGCCGTGGACTCGAGCACACGCCAACTGCCGTCTTTGTGTCGCATTCGATATTCGATTCCCCGGCCCACGCCAACTCGTATGGTTTCCTTAGCTGCCGCCTCAACCCGCTCACAATCTTCGGGATGTATGTGCTCGAATGCCGTGGTTTTCTGCAAATCACTAAGGCTGTAACCGAGAACGCTGGCGTAGGCTGGGCTGTTGTAAAGCCGGTTCCCCTTCGAATCGACAACGGCAATCATGTCGGCGGCATTCTCGGTGATGAGCCGGAACAGTTCTTCGCGCTCCACCAGTTGACGGCGGATGCGACAAATTTGAAGTTGTTGATATACGACATAAATATCAAACAACAAAACTAGACAGATCAGACCACGGACAACTCCTACAACTCGTGGTCCTTCGGTCTCGAACCTGCTGGCGTGCGCACTAGGGACAAGAAACGAGACCAATCCCAAAGTCAAAACGAGAGTGATAATTACGGCCGAGGACCACAGGACCCATTCCCGGCGTTCAACATTCTTGAAGATGGATGGGGTGACCACCCTATTGCCAATTAAATTCGTGTCGCTCATTTCCATACCGAATCGTGAACTCCTGGAAGAGCAGAGAACAACTTGCCAATAGCTTTTGACCGTCCCGAAGCCGGATAGAAATGGGGTGCAGGGCAGTTGCCATTCCCTCATTTACCAACAAGATGTTTCATTCCTTGAAGTTGGCTTCAAAATGTGTAGGGAGTAGACGATATGATTCCACACACTGGACGAGTGAATCTGGATTTGAGACTGGCGGAGCGCTTACTCGGGTGTTGTTTTGTAGGCGCGTTCTTCTAAACAGCGGCAAAAGGTTGCTCACTACTACATCAAGAAGGTAAGTAGGTACACATCGTTATACCTGATGTGGATGACTGACACGGTATTGTTTCAATTTGGAGTACAGTGAACTTCTTGGAATGCCCAAGCTCTTCGCGGCCAACGCGACGTGGCCATTTTCCTCGGCCAGTGCTTGTAGGATAAGCTGCTTTTCAGCTTCCCCCAAGGTTGGCCTTGCCTCACTTGTTAGCACAGCATCATGTCGAACGTCAAAATGCAAATCCGCCTCATCAAGCACCGCATTCCCCTTCAGGAGTATCGCCCTTTCTAAGACGTTTCGAAGCTCTCGGATATTTCCCGGCCAAGAGTAGAGTTGCAGTGCGTGCATTGCTTCAACACTCAATTCAGATTTTCCGGCTCCCATATCCGCAGCCAAGACTACAAGTATGCTTTCAGCCAAAATCGGGATGTCCTCACGTCGTTGCCGCAATGGCGGAACATGAAGCGGGATTGTGCTGATTCGAAAATAAAGATCACTCCGAAACTTTTGTTCGCCAACCAAAGTCGGAAGAGAACGATGCGAAGCAGCGATTAACCGGATGTCGATCGAACGGTCTCGAACATCTCCCAGCCTGCGAAAACGTTTCTCCTCCAAAACCTTCAATAATCTAGGCTGGATCTGCAAATCCAGATCACCGATTTCGTCCAAGAAGACCGTTCCTTTGTGGGCGGCCTCCAAGAGTCCCAGCTTATTTTGCACTGCCCCAGTGAAGGCACCGCGTTCGTGTCCGAAGAGTTCAGTATCAAGCAATTCCCGTGACAAACCGCTGCAATTAAGATCCACAAACGGCTCTAAAGCTCGTGGGCTATTTTGGTGCAGCCATCTAGCCAACACACCCTTCCCAGTCCCAGTTTCGCCGCTGATCAAAACAGAGCTGTCTGAACCTGCAACCTTGTGGGCCATTTTTGACAAGCCAGAAACCAAGGCCCCTTTTCCTTGGAAAGGATCATTAATTTCACGTTTAACCCGGAACTTCTCGGCAGTGTGTCGCCGTTTTTCACGGTTGCCTTCCAATGTGCGCTGTATCAGTAACAGGAGCACAGATAATTCAATAGGTTTCGTTAGAAACTGGTCCGCGCCAAGCTTGACCGCTTGTACGGCCAGTTCGATTGTTCCGTACCCAGTGAGAATCAAGATGCCGATGGAACGGTCCACCGCCTTAAGGCGATGAATCAAATCGAGCGCATTTCCATCAGGCAAGCTGTAGTCAAGAACAACTAACTCCGGCCGACTGGACCGGCACACACGCTCTGCGGTCACCATATCTGGAGCGGTTAAAACCTCGAATCCTCGTTCTTTGAGAAATCGGCAGATAACTTCGCGAATGCTCGGTTCATCATCTACAACAAGTATTCGATCGGGCGCCAAGCAATATCCCTCCGTCCCCATAACGGTACTCGTATTAACCCAATGATTAACATCAGGTATTTTGCCAATGTTGTAGGCATAGCCCTACAGTCGCTGTAGGCTGCTGCAGTAGGAAGATCTAATTAAGCATGAAGACGTGGCAGGGAGCGGCTTAAATCAAACATGGCATCACCGTATTTCGATCAGATGGGAAGTGGGTACGACTTTGACATTTGCCCTCATTTCTGAGCGATTCAGTTCGAGGCGCCTGGGGTATTACGACTGGCCGTTCGTTTATGCCCTTAAGTAGCAATCAAGTGTTTCTGAACGCACCAGGGTTGAGGAAGAAATGCGTGCTCAATCGGAGCTTGAGTCAGCAGGCAAATTGAATTCTGTTTCGGCCGGTGCGTTTTGCCGCGTACAACGCGCTATCAGCGTCTCGAAGTAAGTCGTCGAAGCCGGGAGCCTCGCCCCCCTGAAAGCCTGAAATCCCGAAGCTCGCTGTAACACGCAATATAGCGCCGTTGAAAACGAATTGCTCGCCCTCAACTTGCCGACGAATTCGCTCGATCGCCGTTTCCAGATTCTGCTTGCTGACATGCCCCATAGCTATAACGAACTCCTCCCCGCCAAGTCGACCGCACACGTTCGAGGCGCGTGTATTTGCTCTGAGCACGTCCGCGAAGCCTTTAAGAACGAAGTCACCGGCAGCGTGTCCGTGATTGTCATTAATGGCTTTGAAGTGATCTAAATCCGCGATCACGGCCCAGAATGGAAATCCGTGCCGAACAGCTCCGCCAAGCTCTCGCACGCTCCACTGTTCGACAGCTCGTCGATTAGGTAGTCCCGTAAGAGAATCTGTGAGCGCCAACTCTTCCAAAAGCGAATTTTTAGTATCTAACTCCTCATGGAGGTCTACAATTCTTCGACCCACGCCTACGCGAGCGAGTAGTTCACCAGCGTGAAATGGCTTAGTGAGGTAATCGTCAGCCCCTGCAGCTAGCCCTTTTACAATTTGGTCTTTCCCGTTGTTGCTGGTGAGTAGGATGATGTAAGTATAAGTGCCTCCCAGGGGGCGTATCTGTCTACATAGATCGAGCCCACTGAGGTCGGGCATTTCCCAATCTGTAATCACTATTGCGGGGCGATGTTCGGTCAGCAGATGAACGGCCTCCAGGCCGTTCTTCGCCAAAATGACCGAATATTCTTCAGATCCCAAGGTATTCTCGACGAGCTTACGGTACACAGCCGAGTCGTCAGCTACTAGGACCTTTACAGTCTTTTGGAAGTCTTTCATTTGACCTGTTCCCGAAAAGCTCATGGACAAGGCGGGACGGAATCACACGTTCCGTTGTTCACATGGCGCGCTGTACGCGTAAAGCTAATCACTATCGCATGAAAAGTAGTTACTGACTGGCGACCTCGCTTTCAGTGTGACATCTTCTTAATGGTGCATTTGCTCCAAAGCCAGCGATACAGTACACGCAAGTCTGAGCTATCAATGTTCACGAACTCCGCGCCTGCCATTCCGTACGGCTTGGTCCAAAGAACCTGCACGCTGATATGAATTTCCCGCTCTGCTCCGGCAAGCAATAAACGACACTCCAAGATTTCACCAATCTTAAGTCGTTCCTTCGTGAGCAGGCCCACCCCTCCCTCACCGACGTCACTAATAGTCACGGGGAAGTACGAGCCGCTCTCTTTCTTTGCGCTAACAACTTTCATCAGAGCAAGCCGTTCGTAACGACGATGCTCGCGAATCATTCGAGAATAAACCTGCTTTATAACCATAGCGCTTGATTCTGCTTTAACCGGTTTTGTAACTATCATGTGAGCCCCCGCTCGTTTCGCGGCACCGCTGGCGTTCGCATCGGAAACAACAGCGAGGATGGTGGGTTTGGGGCACAACCGGGATGCGGCGACATTTTCGATAATTTGGGGCGCAAGTGCTTGTTCGCAATCGACGACGACGAGGTCTACAGAGTGTCGCGAGAAATTTTCTATCGCCTGCGAGGGCCTTACGCAGACGTCGACATCCATGGAAAAACCAGTTAAGACGCTGTGCATGATGTTCAAAACCGCGGAGTCCTGCGATACAAGTAGAGCTTCAAAAGCCAATTCCGGCGTCATTTAATAACCCTCTTCGGCTACAGGCAAAATGCGGCCGATATAGAACTGAGAACACTGGACAAGCCAAGATCGAATTGTGGGCTACAGTATCTCTTCATTGCACGACAAGAACTATCGGTACCGAGTGTTGCAGGCTCCCGGCTGTCGCTGTAATCGAAACGGTATAAGTCCCGCTGGGCGTCGGCGTTCCCGTTTGAGACACGGTCTTACTGCTGCTTGAGCCAATCGCGCATCCACTGAACCCGAGACTAGCTGCGAACACAAGCGCCAACAGAAGGCTACTGATCCGCTTTTCGCGCTTTTTTCGGATCACTACCAGAGCACCGAGTAATGCTACGCCTTGCGTCAAGAACAACGAACGTGCGAGCAGATTCGGCGTCATTTTGTTTATAGAGGAGCTTCTCACCGAGCTTGCCGTAGTGATAGCTACTGCAACCGAAGCAGACGACGCGCTGAGGCTAATGCTGCCGGGGCTGATAGCACAAACGGCTGAGGCCGGCAATGAACCGCACGCCAATTGGATGGGACTGGGGAATGTTCCACCTACAGGAGCTATGGTCAGCGCGTACAAAGCAGGAGAACCGGCCTTTACTGTCTCGGATGGTGTTGCAGTCGAAATGCTGAAATCCACGCCCGTACCAGTGAGACTTACAACCTGAGGACTGTTGGTTGCGCTATCGGCTAAAGTGATCGTGCCTTGCCGAGTTCCCCCAGAGATTGGGCTGAAGACCAAACTGATCGCGCATGTACCGTTTGGCGCAATGGTTTTGCAGCTGCTCGATTGCGCAAAATCACCAGTAGTATGGATACTGCTAATAGATACGGATTCGGTCCCCGTGTTCGCAAAGGTAAGCGTTTGAGACTGACTGGCTGCACCAACTGTGACGTTACCGAAGCTAAGACTTGGGGAACTTGGAATCAAAGCGCCCACACCAATTCCGACCCCAGTCAATGACACCGATTGAGGGCTATCGGGAGCACTATCCGATAGGATCAAGCTCGCGCTGTTGGTGCCGGGTGTGGAGGGAGTAAAGATGACTTTGAACTGGCAGGACGAAGCTGGTAGCAGTTGAGCTGGGCAATTATTTGTCTGTGAAAACCCAGCACCAATCTGAATGTTTGTTAGATTGAGAGAGATATTGCCGCTATTGGTCAGTGTAATGGCCTGTGCGGAACTCGACTGTCCGAGAGCGAGGTTCCCAAAATCCAGACTGGCCGGGTTAAGTTGCGCTGACGCGGCTGCGCCGTGGCCTGCAAGGTTTATCGTGTGTGGCGATCCAGCGGCATCGTCTTGAATGACGATCGCTTCATTTAATTGGCCGAAGATGGTCGGGCTAAAGGCTATAGAAAACGTGCATGTTCCTGCAGCCGGTAGATTGGTTCCACAGGTGTTCGTAACCGAAAAATCCGTCGGATTCGAAATTCCAGAAATTGTTAATGGCGAGCTTCCCATGTTCCGCATCACTACGTTTGAGGGTTGACTCGTTGTGCCTATCGCTTGTGTACCGTACTGTAAAGAAAATGGGCTTAGCGATACGGACGGTGCAGACGCCGGACCAATCTTTGCGACAAATGAATCCAGCCCTCCACTTGCGCCGGTCTGAAAAGCGGTTTCAGTGGTGGGAAAATCCTCAGAGGTGGTATATCCCGAGAGGTAGATGTTGCCTTCGGAATCCAGCGCCATACCTCCGGAATTTTCGTATCCTGTGCCTCCCAAGTAAGTGGCAAGTGTTTCGGAACCTGCTTGCGGATCTATTTCGACAACCATTCCATCATTTTGTCCGCCATAATTCTGAATTCCGTTGATCAGGGACATCTGACCGCCGTAGCTGGTACCCCAGACATATGCATCTTGTTGGGCATCGAGTGCGATCGCAGTGGGAAGGGCCGCGTTGTAAGGGCTCAAGAATGTTGAGTAAGCTAAAGTCGACCCGGTTGGATCCAATTTCGTCACGAACCCGGACCCGCAAGCCAGGTTGTAGATTGACGGGTCACAAATTGCGGTCGTCGTTATTGGGAAAGTGCCATCACTTTGGGCAGACCCTGTAATATATGCAGATCCCGCATTATCCACCGCAATTCCTGTCAACGAGCTGCCTGAAACGAGGGATCCAATAAAGTACGACGAATAATCTAAGTTACCGGTCGCGCCAAACTCAGCAACAAAACCGACAGGTTTGTTGTACAGGGTCGGGTTAGATGTCTGGTACGCGCCACTTGTCGTCGGGAAATCGTAAGTATTCGTTTCTCCGGCAACATAGGCATTTCCGCTAAGATCTAGAGCAATTCCCGTAACCTGACTAACGGGAGCAGGCCAGCATGGGTTCAGTCCGCAGGGTTGAAGCGTGTTGGAGCTGCCAGCAAAGTAAGTTGAAAATATAAGCGAAGAGCCTGTCGGGGTAAATTTCGTAAGAAACCCATAATATCCGGATACATTTCCGGCGTTCGGCGAAACCGAGCTTTGGTATGCATTTTGCAGGGGAAAATCATAGGAATATGTCAATCCAGCGACATAAGGTTGGTCGTTTGTATCTACTGCAACAGCGAATGCGAATGTGGGTTTGCTGCCCCCTAGGTATGTGGAGTAGATAAGAGAAGCGCCGTCGGGAGAGATTTTGGTTAGAAAAGCGTCAATAACCTTGAATTGCGTCTGGTACGGGTTTTGAAGAGGAAAATTATCGGAACAAGTGTACCCTGCTACATACGCGCTGTTTGAGCTGTCAACCGCCATACCAAGGCTTAGGTCATTGCAATCGCCGCCTATAAAGTCAACGTAGATTAGATTCGAACCGGTCGGGTCTAGTTTGGCCACAAATGCGTGCGCCCATCCCGGTGCAAGTCCTGAGTACGTGGCGAGGGGAAAATCAAGTGAATAGGAGTATCCGGATACATAGGTGTCACTAGAATTATCGACAGCGATACTAGTGGCTTGATCGTCGTCGCTACCGCCTAAATACGATGCATAGAGTAGCACAGGATCTATAACGAGAGACTTGTTGGGATCATAGCCATGAACCCGGAACCCGATATGGGCACTATCTTTGATCACATATTCGCCAGTAATAGGGGTACGCTTTCCTTCGTTTTCTTGGTACATTCCGGGAGTCTGAAAACTGATTTCTGATTGTCCCTTCGCCAGCAATAAATTTCCGCGACCATCCAAAGAAAGCGTATCTACACCTTTGACTTCCATTTGGATATTCGCAGGATCAGCTCCTGGTGAAATCGCGAAATCGTATTCCAGATTGCTTCCTTGTCCGTGGTATACGAGATCAACGCCCGGATAGACGTTCTTGTATCTGACTTGCCCGAATGTAGGAATATTGGTGTGCCACTTATGAGGATCATTGCCGATAAAGTAATTTACTTTCCCTGATCTCGGCAGTTCTCCGACAACTTGGGGGTGCGGAAGAGAACCCACGAGTTGAATTTGCACCTGCAAAATCGGAGCAGAAGGCTGCGTTTTCGCAATCGTGAACGGGGGCTCAGAGATCGAGGGAGTATACGCGGGGGTCGTTTTTGCGGGATTCGTGTTTTGGGGTGACCGCAAATACAGAACCATTCCATCAGAGGTTAGAAAGGTGGAATACCGCGGGCCTTTAAAGGCAAATTGCACGGCGGAATCCATTTGCCCTTGGTTCGCTTCGAAGCTTACTGGGAACTTTCCGAACTGTGAGTGCGCATCATGGTTTATCACCGAAGGTACGTGCGAAGAAGGCAGCTGCTGTGCACAGCCGAAGGCCGAGAGGCAAATCCATACGAAATATTTTGCGGTGCCTTTCATTGTTTCATCTCGAATCGAGCAGTAAGGCCGGACAGCCAAGTCTTTGGACCAAGCTGACGCGGCTCTGCAGTCTGGATTGAAAGCTGCTTCTGCATCACTCATATGCAAGAAAGGCACCATTGCAACCACTTGAAAGTACTGAACCCATGGCAACATTGTTGTCTACAGATTGGACAAACGTCCCGGAATAAGAACTTTACGCACGATAAGTAGGTCTCTCTGTGCTTCGGAACCGGAATATTTTAATGTTCCGTTTTCGTAACATTAAGGTGCCTAGATGAAATGGCAACGGTCATTGATGTAGCCTCTGGGGTTTGTATTCGTAAAAGGGCCCTTGGCACAAGGTTGTAGCAAGCGGAGTGAGCTGTGAAAGCGTAATTCGGACCCGATGCGCTGCTTAATTTCTGATAATTCGCCCGTTGTGAGGCGCGGCCTTAGAAGAATTCTTTCCGAAAGTATTTCCGACCTTTTTACTGAAGAAACAGTTTCCAGCGAAACACTTCGCCTGATGAGCGAAAAAGCTTGGGATCTGGTGATATTAGGCACTCCGATGGAAGCGTCAATAGAGGAAGAGATACTGCAGAAAATTCGCGATAACCCACCGTGTTTACCGATTCTTATATTCTCCGAAGACGTCGAGGAGCGATATGGCGTTTCGTATTTAAGAGCAGGCGCCCATGGTTATTTGAGCAAGGCTGCGACTTCCGAAGAAATCGTTGTTGCCGTAAAGACGGTTCTCTCCGGCGGTGGGTATCTAAGTAAACGTCTCATGGACCATTTAGCAGAGGAGCTCCGCTCGGAAAATCAATCTTTAAAGCGAACAGGACTTTCACAGAGAGAATATGAAGTTATGCTTATGATCGCGAAAGGGGAAGCGGTGAAACAAATAGCCCACCGTTTGAACTTAAGTCCAAAAACCGTCAGCACCTATCGCAAACGTCTGCTCAAAAAGATTCATGAGCAAAACAATGCTGGAGTAACTTTGTACGCTCTCCGTAAATGCCTAATCGATTGAGAACTATTATTCTGTTAATCCAAAGGCCGAGAGATGACTCAAGAACTTGATAAGCAAATCACAAAATTGCCTAAGAGGCCACCATTTGATTAATGCTAGTGACACTATCGAGACAATCATCACTAAGTGCGTTGTCTATGTTGTTGCAGCTATAACTGGGTTCCGCCTCGCCTTCAAGAATGGTAGCTCAATCAGTCATGAGGTTGGGTCTCGTTGTCGCTCCCAGGTAATCCAACATTCCCTTAGCAGGCTTAGCAGGACGACTCGGCAGAAGGAACGTAAAACACACTGGATCGTAGAACCTCGACCCGGTGAACGTGGGTACATTACCTTGTTGTGCCGCCTTAATTCTAGGCAGGATCGCATTCGGGATTTATATGTCTTTCCTCAAGTGGATTCGAACTCATCGTTCGCGTGAAGATGATCCTTGGTTAAAGACAGGCAAGAAGTTGAACAATTTATCGGAGTTACATCAAGTTGTTACTGAAATGCACAACTTAGGACAGAGGGCCGCGTAGCTCCCGTTTCGATTTGTTGTGTCATAGTGCAGTGCCGGGGCAGCCGTGTTCAGTCGATCAAGCCTCTACGGAGAGCGTACAGAGTTACTCCTGCATCGTTTCGCTCATGAATCTTTTTAAGCAGACTCCTGCGATAGGTGCTAACAGTTTTTGGACTTAAGCTCAAACGGTGGGCTATTTGTTTGACGGCCTCTCCTCTCGCGATCATCAGCATAACTTCATATTCTGTCTCTGAAAGTCCTGTTTGCTTCAGAGCTTGACTTCCGGAACGAAGCTCGGCTTTCAAGTGATCGACAAGATGTTTACTGAGATATTCCCTCCTGAGAGAAGTGTCTTAACGGCAATGACGATTTCTTCAGAAGTAGCAGTTTTTTTTAGACAACCATGAGCACCTGCCCGCAAATAGGAAATACCATATCGCTCCTCGGCATCTTCGGCGAATATAAGAATGGGTAATGGAGGTATGCCAGCATTATTTTGTCGCAGTAGCTCGCCATAGATCGACGCTTGGATCGGAGTGCCTATGGTGACTACCCCCGTCTCTGGGCAAGATTGATTTAATAATTCGGATGTGCGTAATGGACCGTCCATCCCGCTGTTCCAATAAGATGTTCATCCACAGCTCAATGATTTAGCGGCAATTGCTTAGAAGTGTCATTGACACCCTTCCATCCCTGTTCTAATGTGGTGGTCTTGGTGGCGAATAATAAACGAATATCGGGAAATTAAGATGAGGTCTGCCGCGCTACTCCGCACACAAATTGAAACCCGTCTCCCCGCTGCATTCACAGTAAGCAGCCGACCGGAGCCTAAATATTTCCAGACTGGCATATCTCGAATAGGCGGTCTAGTTAGCGGTATTCCCCTTCATGCTCTAACGGAAATTTGCGGAAGCAGCCTTGCGTCATCTGGCAAGACTTCTGTGCTGGTTTCGTTAATCGTTTTAATATGAGCGACAACATCATGAATACTCGTTCCGACTCACCGGTTTCGTCTCGCATTTGGTTGTGTGTCGCGGTTGCGGCGCTCGGCCTCATGGCGATGTCTACCCATTTTGCTTTACGCGTCCATGCTCAAACAGCTCAGGTGCAAAAGGCTCCGGCACAAACAGCTCAGGCACAGACTCAGCCACAACCGCCTAGCCCACGACACCATCGCGAGGAGCTCCCGCTGGATTCTGTCGCTCCCGTGGGCACTCTTGATTCCGTGGCGACGGTCCACGTTGATGTGACGGCGGCGCACGTTCTGAATACGATCTATCCCGACACGGCGACTGGGGCGTGGATGGATGATCTGAGTAAGGCGCAGGTGGACAACTTGAGCAAGCCCGATGTGATTCAGGGGGTGAAGAACTTGGGTTGGGGCTCCATCACCATGCGAAACAACAGCGAGTTGCGCCTTTCGGCATGGCACTGGAACGAAAACGGTACATGGAGCGATCCGGCGACGAAGAGCGGCTATTACGTGGGCAGCACCGACTTGGGCGAACCGATCCACTACGGATACTCGTATTCCCTACCGCATCGCGACTTCATGACCAGTGGCGATCTACCCCTTGTCGCTGGTTTTCAAAGTTACTGGAAGAGCAATCCTTACCTGACCAGCCACTTCACGGGCGAGAGCGATACGCTACACCCGCAGTGGGTGGTGATCGATATGGGCAGGGTGCGGACGGTCAATGCGATCCATATCCAGTGGGTGAATCCGTATGCCGTGGTTTATGTGGTGCAGTACTGGGTCGGCGATAACAATGCCATGGATTGGGACATGGGTCCGAACGGCATGTGGAAGGCGTTCACATCGGGCGCGGTGCTTAATGGCAGCGGAGGCGATGTCCGTTTGAAGCTTTCGGGTGAGCCCGTCACGACGCGTTTCGTCCGCGTCTTGATGACGAAGTCCTCTGGAACCTGCGACACGCATGGGTCGCAGGATATTCGAAACTGCGTCGGTTACGCGCTGCAGACGAGGTCTGCCGGTACGATCGATGCTGAGGGGAAATACGCGGTTGTTTATCCGGCGAACGGCAAAGAGCTCGGACCTGGGCCGCCGCGAACCTTGGAGGGGGCTGGAGAGCAGGAGGTGATCGCGGGCTCGGAAGCGGACCTGGCGGGATCGTTTTTTGCTTCGTCCGTCGATCCCTGGCACCAGGCTGACAATTTGATCACTGGGGGCCGTGACGAATACAACGGCATGGACAATTTCTTTACCAGCGGATTGGCTATGGGCCACCCGGCGCTGGTTGCATGTGCGGCGATTTATGACACCCCGAAGATTGCGCCAATGAGGTCTCCTACATTCACAAGCGTGGTTATCCGGTGGTGGGAATTGAAGTCGGGGAAGAGTGCGACGGCAAACACATGACGCCGGAAGATTATGGCGCCATCTACATTCAAGTGGCGGATGCGGTCCACAAGCTAACGCCCGACGCCAAGCTGGGCGGTCCAATTTTCGAAGGCGTCGATAAAGACATCACCCTTTGGGAAGACGAGCAGGGACGCACTTCCTGGCTGGAGAGATTCGTCGATTACCTAAAAGCCCACGGGCATCTAAAGGATCTTTCATTCATGTCATTCGAACACTATCCATTCATGATCAACGGATTCACGCCACCCAATGACTGGGCGACCCTTTACATGGAACCTGGAATTATGAAGCACGTCCTGCACATGTGGCATCAGGACGGCGTCCCGGCGGACGTGCCGCTCATTATTTCCGAGAGTGGAATCGTCGCTGGGCCAAGCGGATCGGGCTACCTCGGCGTGACTGGCCGGTCTATCTGGGAATGCGATGCGTTTGGTACATTCTTTGAGCAAGGCGGCACAGCGTTCTATCGGCCGGCAATAAACGATGGCGCCGTTGGTCACGGAAGCCTCAGGCCCGAGGGCGGCGCTGATGGAGGCGGAGCGTATGGCACTCCTGCCTATACTCCCTATTCTTCCGCACACATCATTAATTTCGAATGGTTGCAGCACGAGGCGGGAGCGAACAAGATCTTCCCGGCATCGGCGGACCTTAAGGACGCTGCCGGCCGCACGGTAGTTACCTCATACGTCGTCAAACGTCCCGACGGGAACTGGTCGTTGATGCTGATCAACCACGATTTGAACGCCGCCCATCCGGCACATCTCCTCATCGACGATACCAAGCACGTCAGCCATCCTCTCGTTGGGTCCGTAGCTCTTGTGCAGTATTCCAACAACCCTGGTGAGAATAAGAACATCACGATGGCCGCGACACCCGACGGGGTGTACACACTCCCGGCGGGGTCGATCACCGTGCTTCGGGGGAAGCTACGGTAGTTCAGCCGACCTATTGCCCCCGATTCGAACCCAGAAAGCGTGGGCTTCCATCGGAAGCAAAAGTGGGAAACCACACTTCGTCACCCGCCTGAAACTGAGTCTTTAAATCCGCAACTAAGCATGCGAGGCGTTCATCCTCAGTCAACGCGAGGAAGGATGGAAGGCGCTGCCCGCTCGCTATGAGGATGGCGGCTACTCCCGTGGAAATATGGAACGGCCTGCACTTCGGTGTGTTCTCGCGGATGTTGAAGCCAGGAAGGTGAACGTCATCGTCCTTTACAAAATTGACCGGCTGACACGCAATATGACAGACTTCGGCAAGATCGTTGAAGCTCTGCACAGCAGCGGCGCCGCGGCGTGTCCTTTGTTTCGGTAACGCAGCAGTTCAATACCACGTCGTCCATGGGCAGGCTTACCCTCAACGTATTGCTTTCCTTTGCGCAGTTTGAGCGAGAAGTCACGGGAGAAAGGATCTGGGACAAGATCGCGGCGTCGAAAAGAAACGGTATGTGGATGGGCGGGCCGGTGCCGCTCGGATATGATCTTACGGCAGGAAAACTCGTTCCCAACACTAAAGAGGCCGCGCTGGTCTGCAGGATCTTCTCTCTTTATCTGGAACTTGATTGTGTTTCGAAGTTAGCGGCGCGACTCGCTCACGACAAGATCACGAGAAGGTCTGGATCACTAAAGCTGGAGCCGGCGCCGAGGAAATGTCTTTGCCCGAGGCGCCTATACAGTGTCCTGCAGAACCGACTCTACTTTGGCGAGATCCGCCATCGCGATAAATGGTATGCGGGAGAACACCAAGGCATCGTGAATAACGAATTATGGAAAAGGTCCAAGCGCTGCTCGGTAAGAATCGGAAGAAACGCCGCGAACACATGAGCGAATCGCTGACCATCCATGCGGGGGTGACGGAGCGCTACATCGGCTTGGTATTCGGTTGCGCATTCCTTGCGCCGGACATCCTCGAAGCGATCTTGGAAGGATCTCAACCTCGCGATCTCACTTTTAAAAAGCTATGCCATAGCATTCCTTTGAACTGGGCTGAACAACGTCGTCGGTTCGGGTTCCCTGAGCAGGCGACCCGACGTCAGCCCGGCTTGCAATAAATCTCAGGATTCTTGCAAGTCAAAAAGAAATCGAAGGTGAGAGGTAGGGCTTAGTAATTCTCTTACTCCAATTTCACGGAAGAGCGCCCATTTCCAGAATGCTCTTTTATAGACTGAGCGGCATTGGACTCTACATCGTACACAGTTGTTGAAAGGCCAAACAACAGAACGCTTAGGGGCTAAAGTTTCTCAAAGAGACCACGGCTTACCTTCTTGAATATCGGAGGGTTGTTACGATTCTTCGCACACCGACACGGACTGGCACTGCCTTCAGCGTGGTCGTTGGGGCGATTACTCCCGATTTTAAAGTCCGGGTATGCGGCCTTCATTCGCTCTCCGATTTGCCTTGTAGTAAATCTGCTTCCGTTCTAGCCTGCGAATTCGGTTTCGTACCACTCATGATGAAACATATCAGCAATGCTAATTTTGGGAGTTGGGTACGTCAAAGGTCATAACTAGCCATTGGCGGCAGCAAACTTGCCGTCCTTCGCTACTCGGACTGGTTTGGTATTCCTGTTGATAGTAGTTAGCCTTTGGGCCATTTAAATTGGTTGTGCTTATCAGCAACCCTGGTCGCCTCGGTCACGACCGACGTTTACATGCAGGCAGTCGGTCCACAGAAGCGCGAGGCACAGAACAATTTGGTCAAACTGGTGCGGAACGGCGCGGTTTTGGAGATCAAGCCAACCTAAGTGGATCAAATTGGATCATGAAGAAAAGCGGTAGTAATTGCGGAAGCCTTCTATTTTGTTGGCTTCCCCGACGGGATTTGACCCGTGTTACCGCCCTGAAAGAGATACGTTGATTCGTAAGTAGTTGAAATCACAAGGGACGGATCGCCACGATTTGACGGAAGTACCCTCCGGGAAGCCCTTATCGAAGCCTCCGCAAGCCCTCTACCTGGCGGAGCGAAGGGAGAATAGTAGGGAATGGATAATCCTTCGAGACAAAAAATGTAGGCAATTGCCTTTGCGTACACATAGGTGTACACTTAGTGGAGGAGGCTGCATGGCTGCACTAAAAGTAGGCGTCCGTGAGTTTAGGGAGCGGATTGCGACTTTCCTTGAGTCGGATACACCTGTCGCGGTCACTCGCCGTGGCGAGACACTGGGTGTCTACGTTCCAACGCGGGGAAAACGACGGAAGGCAGCGGAGCTTTCTGAACTCAAAGCCGCCGCTGACCGCTTGGCGGAAGCCCTGTCCGACGTGGATGAAGGAGAACTCGTAGCTGAGTTCAAACAGATGCGTCGGGGTGGGAAGACGACGACTCGTTAGATGATTGTTCTTGATGCGAACATCCTTATTCGTGCGGTGCTTGGCAGGCGGGTTCGCCAACTCGTCGAGATTTATACCGCTCAGGGACTTCGCTTCGTTGCGCCAGACGTAGCGTTCAACGACGCTCAAAAGTATCTTCCACTGCTATTGAACAAACGCGGTAAATCTGATGTCGATGTTTTGGCATCTTTGGAATATTTGCGCCAGCTTATTGAGCCCGTTGATTGTGAACTGTACGGCGAATTTGAAGCGGAAGCCCGAGAGCGCTTGCGCGGGCGCGACGAGAATGATTGGCCTGTACTGGCAACCGCCCTGGGATTGAGTTGTGATATTTGGACTGAGGATCAAGACTTCTTCGGCACGGGCATCGCTGTTTGGACAACGAATCGGATTGAGATCTTCTTGAAGTCACAAAAAAACAGAACGGAGACTGAACAGTAATAGTCCGCCGAAGTTAAGCCGGCAGTGGCAGTTCCATTTGCTCGGCTGGCAGCACTTGAGGTGCGAATCTCCGGAGGAATGATCGTGCAAACTCGTTCACCACTCGGGAAGTATCATCGGCTCTCATGATCAGAGAGGTCTCAAACGAAAGCACCGAATTCGAAAGCGGCTTTATCACCACTCCTCATGAAAGCGAAGACCCGCGGGCTTAAAAAGAATCGCCACGCCTATGTGTTCCGATACGAGATGAACTGCTTGGTGTGCGGTCATCACTTCATGACCGTCCTTGGGAGGGACCCCCTCGATTTTTGCTGCCCGTAAGATTGCATCGCGAATAATTGGATCAACGTTCTTGCCCGGAAGGATCCACTCGTCTGCTGCCAAGTCTCGCACCGCCACGCGCTCCTTGTGTGCAGCCGGATGACTCGGTTGAAGAGCAACGTAAAGCGGGCTGCGCGCGAATGGCACCTTCGTGATTTGAGAATCCTCGGGCGGCGCGGTCACGAGCCCAAGATTCAGTTCGCCTATCAAAACGTTACGAACCAACTTCATCGCCGAACGGGTCACGAGACGAAGTCTGAGCCTAGGATAGAGCGGCAGGCGTATTGCAAAAAGCGCGGAAATCCAAGCGCGATCAGCATAATGCGAGTGGCCAATCAGCAAGACATTTTCGGCGCCTTCGTGAGCAGCATGGGCAAGATGGATAGCTCTTTCAGTATGAAAGAGCGCAGCGCGGGCTTCTTCAACGAAGGCTCGTTTGGGATCAGTGAGTTCCACTATACGTCCTTTTTCTCGTGCGAAGAGGTGAAGGTGATGCTGTTGTTCAATTTCCGCGATCTGCTTACTGAGCCCGGCCTGGCTGATGCGCAGTATCTGAGCGGCACGCGTGAAGTTCAACTCTTCAGCTAGAATCACGACTGCGCGCAGATGCCGCACCTCAATATTGGGAAACACTGCTCAAGCTCCCGGTCGTATTCGAGTCAAGATTGCGCCGACTCCCGGCCGCGCGGCTTTCAATTCATGAAGTCTTACATTCATCGCTTAGCAATTCCCGAATTTTGTGAGCCAGATCTTCAGGCTCAAACGGCTTCTGGATCAAAGTCATGTTCTTCGGCAATAACAAGCAGTTTTCCAGTAATGCCTCCTCCGAATAGCCCGATATGAAGATCACGCAGATTTCGGGATAACCCAGGCCTGAACTATGGACTCTATACGTTCGGAAATAAAATCAGACAGGTGCATGACGGCTCCTCATGATCGACGAAAGTATTCCGGGTGAGGTTCAGCTCCGTAACGACATAGAAGTTGGCTGGAATCTTCAGGAATGCGTCCAGCACAAGGGGCTTTGTTTCGGTGATGGCCTACTGGATTCATCCTGCAATATTCCAGACTGCAGCAGGCACGGCAGCAACTGTCTGCCTCGACAATCAATTCGACTCACGCGGCGGTATTCAGATTGGATCTCAGGCCGCGCGGGTTGGACGAATGTTCGGGTCTGCAGTGTCTTAGTTCGCCTCGCAGAAAATTGATTTCTCCGCCGAGCAGAATGGCAAAGCCGGACAAATAGAACCATACATACAACCCGACGGCGGCACCCAACGGTCCGTACGTTTGATCCAGGCTTTCGAAATGTCGGAAATAAGTTCCCAACAGGTATGACAAACCAATCCAAGTCATGACCGCCACAAGGGCTCCGGGCAGGCTAGACCGAAAACGCTGTTTCACGTCGGGACCAAAATGATACAGCAATTCTACCGCGAGCACCGCAGAGGCTAAAGCTATGCCCCAGCGGAGGTATCGCCAAACGGCAATGAGGGCTGGATCGAGATCAAATCTCCCTGTTAACCATGTGCCAAGGTGTGTCCCCTCAACCATCAATGCGACGGCCACCAGTAAGAGAGATCCGGCGGACAACGTTAGTCCCAGTGCAATAGGTCGAGTCTTCCACACGGGGCGGGTTTCGCGAACCCGATAAACCAGGTCAAGGCCGTCCATGATTGCAGCAAATCCGCTGGAGACCGTCCAAATTGTGAAAATTAACCCAAGGGTAAGGAAGTGCGTGTGTTTGCGAACGACATCAGACACGATGTTGCGCACCAAGCTCATTCCATCTCCGGGTACGAGCCTGGCCATCAGACCTAGCAGGCCCTCAAACAAGTGGGGGATGGGTACATACCCGAGCAAAGCTGCCATGGAGACCAGAAGCGGAAAAAGCGAGAGCACGAAATAGTACGAGAGCCCGGCGGCGAATACGAAGAGGTGTTCGTCGTAAACGTCGTGGTAGATGATTAGCAGCGATGTTTGAATGGTGAGCCAGACGCCTTGCTTACCTGACACGAACACCGAATCGCGTCTCAGGGTGGTCTTTTCGCGCCTGTTGCCTGCCATAGTGGGCCTGACTGTTGAAACAAACCGAGTGAGTCGGCTTGGTCCCTTAGGCCTCTTATTCACTCGGCTTGCCCGGCTATTAGGAGACACCTCAATCCAACAAGCATCTCCGGCGTGATTCGAATACGATTACTGGTGATCGGAGCCTTGCCCGTTATAACCCTTATCGTATCCTTGAATGTAGGCCGTACGGTACGAAGCCTTGTACTGATCCTTACTGCCGAAGCTGGCTTCGTAGCCGCGGTTCCCGTGCTCATAGTTGCGATGCTTAGTGGCGCGAGAACTGTGGCCTGCCTGCCGGTCCTGCAGACCGTCGTTGGCGCCATCCTGCAAGCCGTTCTGAGTGGCCAGGTTGCCATTGGTTCGGAGCGGGGAAGCATTCTGACCAGTCTCTCCGGCGGAATAACCGTTGGAGTCGCGATTGTTCTGATACCCCTGATCGTATCCAGCCTCATACGCGCGACGGTCGTCCGAATCATTCGGCTGCAAGCGATACTGGTGAGGTTGATTGTTGGTGTGATCGGCCTGGCCATACTTGAGACCCTGCTGGTACATGAGGTTGTTCGCGTTATCTTTTCTGTCAGAGTGGTTGATGGTCTGGTTCTCTTGAGATTGAGAAACACCGGCGAGCATCGGCGTAACGAACGCGATACACGCGACTGCAAGTGCGAAGATCCACATTGCTTTCACTACACTGCGTTTCATTGGAACTCCCGATTGTACTGTTGATGACGTTTTGGAACGGAATCGGCATAGCTTGCCGACCAAGAAAGTTGCAGGTCTTCCCCATGGCAGCGTCATCCTTCATACAACCCATGACGTGAGCTGCCAGTTTTCTCTCTACTAATACCGTAGCGCCTGGCTCGCTCAATATCTGAGCAAGATTGCTCAAGCCGGAAGAGGCCAAATGGTAGATGCTTCTGCCCGTAGCAAGCGCGTCGGCACCGAGTCTCAAATCGGCGTACAAAAGAGCGCTAACAACATTTCTATAGACAGTTTTCATCGTCATTTCCTCGGGGATAGAGATTTCAAAGATTCGAAGCCTTCGAGTGCTCTCTCCGCAGGAAGAGTCCCGCTCTTTGGTTTCGCTTTAATGCTTCGCGGTCTGCTCGATCTTGGATAAGACTGCCTCTATTTCTGAAAGTGCAGCGGCGTCTCCCTTTGCCAGATCCGCCGTGATCTGATCGCGGGTTGCCAAAGTGTCACGAAGTAAGTTGCGTAGTCCGGGGTCTCCCGTGCTGCTTTGGATTCGCTGAGCTTGATCGAAGAACTCTTTCGAGTCCTCTCCGGCCTTTCCGTAGTTCTTTTGCACGGCTTCCAGGAACATTGCTGCCGCTGTGTCGCGAAGCTGCGATAATTGTTCCCCGGCCCGACAGGAGCCCAATTGTTTTGTCGAGGCAGACAATTCCTGGTGTGCCTGATGCAGTCGCGCATATTGCAGGATAAATCCAGCAAGGAATCCAACAATCAACAACACGAACCAAAGAACAATTTTGCGTTGCATTGATCTTTCCTCTGCACCCTTCAATCTCAGCCACATCACTTTGTGCGATTAGGTTCATCCCGGACTGCTTTGTGTAAGCTCTCTTCATTGCGTGCATGGTTTCTTTCACCAAACGGACGTAACTGAGCTCCGACCGGAATACGGGTCAAGAAGTCGTGGCGCAAGTTCGGCCAGCGGCGCAGCAGGCTTACGCCCGCGCTCGTCCGCCCCTCACGGCGTGATACACGACTAGGACAAGCACAGCCCCAACCACAGCAACAATAAGGCTGTAAAGGTTTACGCCCGTGACGCCGTGTGCTCCGAACATGCTGAACACCCAGCCCCCGACTACCGCGCCAACGATTCCCAGCACGATATCCAGGAATATTCCTTCGCCAGTCTTGTTCACCAGCTTGCTGCCTATGAACCCAGCAATCAATCCCAACACGATCCAGGCCAAAATCGACATAATGCTTTCTCCTTAATACTCGGTTATTGGTTATTTTCGGTTCTATCGAAAGCAATTTCAAGACTCGGCGCGGATCCGAGGCTCCTCCGGGTTTCGGAGGCACCCCGGTCCACGTGACTCTTAAGCAGCCTTGCTGTATGCATCTGAGCCGTGCTGTTTTACCATCTTGTTGTAGACGCCCATTAATAGAAATGCCGCCGGCCACTGTCCCACGAACAACGCCCAGTCATCCTTGCCCACGATCTTTAAAATGGCTGAAGCCGTAATGGCACCAAGTGCTGCCGCCAAATAGCCGGAACTTGGAATCTTGGAAGTTTGTGATTCAATCGCACCCGTGAAACGATCTTCTGAAACTCCACTGCGAACTTTGTCTTGCATAAGCACTCCTTTTGTGACTCGTTGTGTTTTGTCGGAAACGCATCGCCGCGATCCTGTTTGACTAAGCTGCGTGCTTTTGCGTCTTCTTTCCCGCCGGCGATGAGTCCTGTTGTTCTTCAGGACCTCCTTGGCTGGCTTTGGTGTTGATACCTGTAGCGAGCTTGGCGAGTTTTTCGTCGGTTTGCTTTTCTTCCGCGAGAGTCTTTTCAAGCAACGACGCGTGCTTCGTTTGTCCGAGTACCTTAGCGAACTCGCAAACCGCGCTATACGCTGCTATCTCGTAGTGCTCCACCCGCCGGGCCGCACCGATCAATCCTGCGTCTAGTACGGCGTCTTCAAAGCCTCCTTCCATCACCTCGGAACCTTCCTTGACCAGACCCTCCATGCCGACGCACTTCTTGCCCTTCGGGCTCTCGTCTAGTGATTCGAAGATCTCTTCGAGACGTTGGACTTGGACCTTCGTTTGTTCCAGATGCTCTTCGAAGCCGGTTCGTAGTTCGTCTGAAGACGATGCTTTTGCCATCTTTGGCAGAGCCTTGAGCAGTTGATTCTCCGCACTAAATAGGTCCTTCAATTCGTCCACGTACAGTTTGTTCAAGTTCTCGTTTGGCATTTGTCCTCCAGGAAATGAGTTCGTTCGGTGGGCAAGTAAAGGCGACACTCCCACCATCGGTTAGAAGTACGGGACGGCGAACCAATCCCCTCAATCGCGGACTCGGTTCGCTTGCCCCCGCGGCTTAGGCTACTTCACGAACGCGTGCCTTATCGCCTTTATCTGCTGTGGCTTCTCCAGTGGAGGAGACATCCTCGGCATCGGTGCGCTCCAGGATTTCCTTCGCTTTCTTGGTCCAAGTGGAATCGTCAGAATGAACCGATAGAAGAATCCTGCCATCTTTAACGCGGCCTTCGTAGCGCTTGGCTTCGTACTCGGGGATTCCCATACCGATCAGAGCACCCGTAAGCCCACCTACTGCTCCGCCAACTCCTGCTCCAGCAAGAGCTGCCATAATCGGCCCAGCGGCGATGAACGGGCCCAGTCCAGGAATGGCGAGGGCACCGATACCGAGTAACCATCCCAAACCGCCGCCTACCACCGCGCCGGTTCCGGCACCCGTTGTCGCACCTTCAGGCGCCTTCGTGTTTTTCTCATGAGCAAAATCCTTCGTGCCAGCACCCTCGGGAAGAAGTACTGAGATGTCTGAGTTACGAAAATCGGCGGCTTTCAATGCGTCCACCGCGTTCTCTGCACTCGTTCGATTCGGATAAATGCCAAATACTGCTGTATTTTTGCCTGCCATTGTGATTCTCCTATTGTCTTGCAAATCTATTGTTGCGGTTTGATGTTCAGCTCGCTGGTGACCTTGCCGTCGCCGGCGACTTCGGCAGCCTTGGCTTCAATCGCTTTCTTCTCGTCCTCTGATCGAACCGGCCCCTTGAGCGTTACCTGACCGCCCTGCGTAACGATCTTGACGTTGGTGTGCGTATGTGGAGAGCGTCTTGTCTTTCACGATAGATTGTCGAATCTGCTGCGTGATGTCGCGATCAGAACGATTGTCCTTTTGCTGATCCGCCGTCGGCTCATTCTGGCTCCGATCCCGTTCGTTGACCTTGGTGTTGTCTGGAGCAGTTGGTTGACTTGTGGGTTCTTGCGTAAGTGCGAACGCTCCGCTGCCAAGCAGCAGAGCGGCGCACAGAAGATTACGAACCGCAGTTCTGTAAAGTGCTTTCATCGGTACTTCCTCCTGAATGAAAATCTCGAAAGATCCAAAGCGTTCGATTACTCTCGCATTGCAAACATCCTTCTGCGCGAAATTTCGCGCGGTTCAGAGTCGGAATGAGGTGAACTCACGCGACTGGTAACTTGTATTGATTGGAGAGTTGCGAATCGCCAACCGACATCAGTGTCGATTCCTACCGAGAAGCGGGTCAGGAACGATAAGGAGGTCTAAGCTCGACGTTACGGCAAAGCTTCGTCCAAAGCTATCGACGACAAGCTGTAGGAACGCGTGGGGGAAGACGTACAGGTTCTCGGATCTAGGAAAACGCCATATTCCTTTCTTTAGCGACCTCCATCTGTCGTCGGGCTGCATCGTATTGCAATCAAAGCGGCGTTCGGCGTTGGTAGGTAGAAAATGTCCCGAATACTTGTGGTTGACGACCATGAGCCGGTTCGACGAAGCATTCAAGCCCTACTTGGTGCGCGCAAGGGCTGGGTCGTTTGTGGTGAGGCCGCTGACGGGCTCCAGGCGGTCGAAGAAGCGAAATCAATGCGTCCGGACGTGATCATAATGGGCGTGTCGATGCCGAAGATGAACGGTCTGGATGCGGCCCGGATCATACTTCGCGAGGTCCGCGAATCGCGGACTCTTATCATTAGCCAGAACGATCCCGCAATCGTGAGACGACAAGCCCTCGAAGCTCGTGCCCACGGTTTTCTTGAGAAATCGAACATTCAGCGCGATCTGATTGCAGCCGTTGAAGGTATGCTTCGAGCGATGGCCAATCGAAAAACGAAAAGACAAGTTAAGACACAGCCCGCGACCGATTCAGCCGTCTCAGGATTGCCGAGCTCGATTCAATCCTTAAGGGCGGTTTCCCCGCAATAGGACGTGTCTGCTTCATGCGAGTGACCTTGCGTTCCGTCACCTTTTCATAAGTGCACTTATCGGCGATTTCCCTACAGGAACGTACGTCTGAATAATCAGATAATAACGTACGTCTGAATAATCAGATAATAATGATGGTAGACGCCAAGCCCTTATGGGCTGCGCTCTACCAATTCTTAAATCCCATGAACACAGAAGATTACGAACATCGAAGATGATCGATTTATGAAAATTTGGAGCAGATGTGATGGATTAACAATTAGACGTAAGCAATTGATTCCGAAGCTTTGGTGGCCAAGGAGGGAGTTGAACCCCCGACGCCAGCCTTTCAGGGCTGGCTTCTCCCAGAGCTATCTAGTTAGATCAAGAGCACTTCTCTGCGCCTTCCCTCCAAAACTGCCCAACTAATTGCAGCGAAAATGCAGCCATAACTGCGGATGCCGTGTTTGCCTCACAAACCTGTATCCCTGGGATTGAGCGCCTGCGTAGGAGTGCAGATGACCAGCAGAATTGAAGAAGTGCGGATCGAGAGCTGCGCGCCTATATCTCAAACCAGCGACACGCGCGGGAAGCTCGTGACCCGTTGCCTCAACCAACTGCGCCCCCATGCCAGCTACGTGCGTCATGGACTTAGCGTTTCAGCCGCCAAATTGTCCGCACTTATTGCAATAGGTGAAGTCACTTTCCGGGAACCTATTCATTATCACCCAGGACCGGAACAATTGTTGACGGATATGCCCGGGTGGAACTTGCTAGACTGCAAGGCCTTCAAACGCTCACATGTATGGAACACAAGCTGGCCGAAATGGAGGCTCTCTGCTGGCTGCTCCGGAGACACCGGCGATCAGCAGGTCTGAACGCTTTCAATCGCATACTCCTGGCTCTTGAACTCGAACCTGAGTTCAAGCAAGGACAAGATAAACATGAGGCCAAATATTTTATGGCCTAAAGTTTGAGAGGTGCTTAGGCCGGGGTGAAGCTTGGGGCTTATAAAGAGTAAATCACTGATTCTGAGGTGCTTAGTAAAACACATCGAAGGAGCCCGGACGAATGTGAAATCCTCTACCTACGCCATCTTCGCCACAATTTCCATGCGGTCAAGAGTTGTTAAATCGAACGCGCAGCCGGGAACCGCGTTGACAATCGCGAGATCGCGGTCCAGGAAGCCAAACAAGGTTCATACATCACCACAGATGGTGGGTAAGAGCTTCTCGCATGTCGGCTCTTTTCGTTGGGACCTGCGCGGGCCGTTATTTCGTGACTTCTGCCGACGTGTCGGCACATTTCGTCTTTCCCGGGGTTCGAGATCAATGTATTAAGTTGGCAATCGCTTTGCTCACTAAACTACGAAGGCCGGACGCGCCGTTCGTAAGTTCGAGGGGGATCGTCGCAGTGTCTGGCCTTCCTTTCGAAAATCAAACCCGTACGGTTTTTGTCATCGCGATAAAGTCTGCCAGTTCCAATCGCCGACCGCGTTCAAGCCATGGGTCCTTGAATGTTAACGTGAACCGTTTTCGACGATCTACGTTTGGCAGGATGTGGTAATCCATAACTGCGTCGTTTTGATGGTTCAATCGTGCAAGAAGCGTTACGAGCTTGCGTTCGGGAGCTACCGGATCGACCTGCCATTGAACACTGTCCTTCCAAGGACGAACTGTTCGTGACACTAGAACCGAAATCATTCTTCCCTTTTGTACCTGCAATCGCGTGCGCCAACGCCCACCACATGAAACCACCGAGATTTCACCGCGAAACATGGTTGCAATTTCATTCATTGTGTCCCTACGAATCGCTTGTACACGGCTGCGAAGATCAACTCTTTCGAAGTCCAAGGGACGCCCGTAGCCAATTTGTTCGTATGCACTACGAAGACCGCCGAATCTCAGACGGAAGGTAGAAGGTGAGGGCAAGTTGGGAGAGTTCTTGATGATATGCAGCGAGAGCCGTCCATGAGTAGCCAATGCCTCTCGCAAACTTTGCAAGACTTCGGCATCGGATTTATTGATCGTTCGGCTATTTAGAATTTGTTGAGCAGTGTCGAACGTGGTCTGATCTACAATTGGATCAAATGCTCCGGCTGTGACGATCCACTGCGACGCTGGCAAGTTTACGGTGGGCGTGTAAAGTTTACGAGATGTGCGATTGAAGACATGATGTCCCGCGTACTTCGCACGAGTGAGAATGCTATGCACCGCAGAGTAGTCCCATTCGGAATTCCCAAGATATCTGGTTCCTCTGCGATTCAGTTCGCTGGCAATTCCGTGTACGGTGAATTTGCCCGAGAGGAGCATTCGATAAATTTCACGCACGCAGTCAACTTCATTAGGTGGACCCGGAACTAGTATTACGCGATCTGTCGCGATGCTCTTGCGCTCTCCGCTTGCCAACTCTTGTTTTATCGTTCGATCTGGCGAAACCAGAACTCTTCGCAGCCCATATCCTGGACATCCTCCCTGTTTGAAGCCTAATAGCGCTAGTCGCTTCTGGCCTTCAAACACTTTGACACCTAATTCGCGGCTATATTCGCCTGCCATCGTTCTCTTCAGTGCCTTCATCATCAGGCTCGGCATGGTGCCGTCATTGGAGAATGTCTCTGCACAGTAATGCACTGGAACGCCTGCTGACTTGCAAACAAATTCGTAGTGAGCTGATTCATCAGAGTCTTGAAATCTACCCCAGCGACTGACATCGTAGACGAGTATGGCCTTGAAGTCTGGGTTGCTTACTACATCTTGCAACAGTTGTCGAAGCCCGGACCGGTGTTTTAATAGCACTCCGCTCTTCGCATCCGAATAAGTGTGAACAATAGAAAAGCCGTTGGCGCACCCATACCGCCCGATAGCCGCTGATTGATTTTCAAGTGAATATTGTTGGTGTTCTGTGGACCTCCGTAGATATTGAGCCGCAGGTGTAACTAGGTTGTCGGTCATTGTGTCCTCCTTTGAGGGCACATCGGCAGGAACGGAAAAGACTTTAGTAATTATTTGTACGCAGCAGTTAAAGCTCGGACTCTTTCTTCGCTTCACCCGGGTGTCGCCTTGCCCACTCTACTTTGGAGGCACCCCGATGAAGGAAGCCGTTAGACCTCATTGTGCAGTCAAGCACATGCAGGACGCTTCACGACTTCACAAAATTCAGACAACATGTTCAGTCGCGTACCCGTGGTCAGCCAAGGGGAGTCTTCTTTCAGCCAGCATTGTTTGGTTTTGTCCATCTTTTTGAAAACATGGAAAGTGTGAAATCCATCATTGCGTGGCGCAGTCGAGAATGGTGCCAAGTTGTGGCAGTGCAATGGATGCCGTGTTATTAAATGTTCGGGTAGAGCCGCGGCGCAGGATCACCCGCTCGATCGTATCTTTCGGTTGTTCTTCTTCCGGCAGCCGCGGAAGGCGAACTGCCTCGTTCGCCAGAGCGGAAGATGCAAGGACTGGTAGCTTGGCGCGCCACTGTTTTACTGCCTCTATAGACTCAAGCGAAGACGCGTCGTGCATCTCCAGCATGGCGGGATATTCGACTCCATGCTGTGAAGCGGGATCGTCTCCAACCCAAGCGCTGGAGCCTCCGTCGGTGGCGGCAGGGAACTCTCCGATGTGCGCCCGATAGGTACGAGGCACAGTGAAACCTCAAGCCGCGCATCGAGATCAAGTAGGCGGTTCACCTCGGAGTCTACGAACCCGAGCACGATCTCGGCGGACAGCCCCGAAGCCGCAGACACAGCCAGCATGTTTGCCAACAGGGTGCCGTTGTCCCACCCGAAGTGTCGAGAGGTGCGAGCCTGGTATTTCCAAGCGTTTCTCCAATAGGTTCCGGTGCAGATGATAGTCGCCGGCGCGTGAGCTAGTGCCGGTTCCATCGCCGTCACCTGAGCCAGGTTTCCGCGAAAATCGCCTTGTCGCAGAAGCCGTAGCGATACATCCGCGGGATTGAAGTGATACACGCCCGCGTCCAAACCAGGGAGATCGCTGCACACAACGTACAGTTCGATCTCGCAGAGAGCTCCGGTGCAAGCTGCAGCGCGAAAATAGATTTCTCCACCCGGATATGCACGCTGTTTGGTAATTCCAGCTAAAAAATAGAAGATGCGAGCCAAATCCTGAAGGTCAGGGACCGATTCAGCCTGCGACACGGGCCCTCGCACTGAAATCGTGGAGAGAGCTGTCACCCCTGTTTGCGCCACGTCTCGCGGCAGCAGAAGGGGCTCGATCTTCGGATAGATTTTGAAAGGATGCGGCCGAGTCGCCCAGTCTAGGGTATGAGGATTGTTACGAATACTCCAGTAGGAGTGCTTCGTGGCATCATGATACTTCCAAGCTGCCCGGATTTCACGGTTGTTCATCGGCTGCTACGCCAGACTAGCACCTGCCGCCGGGGAGTGGCAGTCATATTGTCCTGATCAAGGGCGCCAAGGCCTGTAACGTTCTCAGGCAGGTCGGCAGTTCAGCTACTTTGGGAACGAACTCGATGTTTAAGGGATATCCTGGCGCTGACATCCATCACCATCACCACCGGCGTGAATGTGAAAGGCAGACCCCTGGTGCGAATGGTGCAGTCACTTTGGATCGCGATGTCATTACCGATTGTGCCTGTCAGTACGTTATCTTGCTCTTGAGGGTGCCCCCCGTCCAAGTTTCGCTTGGGCGGGGATTTTTGTTCGTAATGGATAGATGGCTCACCCGCCGTTTGTGCTCGCCCTCCGCCAAACGTACACTATTAGCTCAGACTCCGTGGTGCCTGATCTGCCATGAACCGTATCGCAGCAATGAGTTACGTGCATTTCGCCAGAGAGGCGACTCAAATGCAACAAGGCGTCCTTCTCATTCATCGCCGAAACTCTTGCGAGTTCGGCTAGCCCCCAACTCTTACCTGGCGTCATTACAGTAACAATCTTTTCGACATCACTCTTGCCTCGGTGTTTACTGAGAAGTTGCAATACCTTCTCTCCAATGTCGCACTGTTCCCTGATAGTGCTCATACCAATTCCCTTTTTCCAGAAAGGCAGAGTACACGATCTAGTTGGCGAAGAAAAATAATAGCTGATTCGATGGCACGGCGTCCCGATTACGCTAAAGAGCACATCTTGAATAGAGATGAGCTGAAGCGGCTGCGTCACGATCTGGCTTTGCTGAGTTTGAGTAGTGTCCGCGAGTTTTACGAGAGGCCTTATCGTGACTGCCGCATGAGCAGCAGAGATTTTCCACCTGCACGAGCGATTCAGGAACTAGTCACAGCCTGGAAGCAGTTACGAAGGTGGCGGAATAGGTAAACAAATTGCATCGAAGGAACAATGTCCCAAGCACAAGGCTCGTTTAAAGCTCAGTCAGGATGTGAAAATCGGCAAGTTGCACTCGCCTGTCCCTTGTGCGATGTGGAAGAGCGCGGAGGCGGCGCAGCGGATCGTAAGACCGTATCGGATGCGCTGAATAAGATCAGGAAAGAAGACTAGGAATGACGCCACGGTCCTCTAACCACGTATACCATACCCCGCATCATCGAATTGACGGAAACCTCTCTCGATAGAACCGTACTTTCCACGTAATGCAACGAACATACACTCGTAAACCCTTCTGGTACTCTCATTATCCTTCCCCTTCCATCAATGGTCAGCCCACGTATACGACAACTCGTACAAGCCATCCAGTTAGAGACCGACCCAGGACACATGTCAGCCTTGGCAGCGGCTTTAAATGCCGCATTGGACGAATCCAGGGAACACTCGAAAGAAGAAGTCCGCATTCTTATTGCGGATGACAATGAGACCGTCAGGAAATTGCTTTGTGATGTGCTGCGCTCCCATCCGGCTTATGATGTAGCGTGTGAATCGCTTACTGCGGGGGACGCGATTAACAAAGCCGAAGAGCTGCAACCCCATGTAGTGGTGCTGGACATAAGCCTACCAAACGCTTATGGAATCGAGGTGATAAGCCAAATTAAGACGGTTGCTCCATTCACTGAAATCCTGATTTGCAGTCAGCATGAACTCGAAGACATGGCAAGGGCTGGTCTTGCTGCGGGAGCACGTGGCTACGTGCTCAAGTCAGATGCAGTGAAAGAACTCGTTCCGGCGATAAATGCAATCACCCACGGAGAGCAGTATACAAGTCCAGCCATGCTATTCACGAAGCCTTAGAAATAGCGCCATTTGCCGTGACAGTGCCTCCAAGGTTTGGGTAGTATCGGAGTCTTGAGTAGTCCACGTTTGCCGAACAACAGAAGACCTAGGCGCTCAAAAAAACTGGACGCCAATGAACTTCTATTGGCATATAGATACCAGCGCGGTCTCTACGCCATCGTGGCGTCGAAATTGGGAGTTGATCCGTCCTATGTGAGCAAAGTCGCGAATGGTCACAGGAACTCGGAGTCAATTCGACGCGCTCTCGCGTCGGAACTTCGCTCACTACCTTGGGCATCTGCGCAGAATGGTGAATACGTGAAATGTCCCAACTGCGGTGACACTTTCAAAGTCAAAGAGTCAGGGAGCAGGAAAAACAAAAACTGCAAAACACTGCACACTTCCCGCTGAGAAATTAACATTAACGCGTGTGCCGTTTTCCGCGTCTAAGTCTTGCGTCGTACACTTCCCTACTACTCGGGTGCGATATGCCAAGCAAGACTCGTGAAACTCCCATCGAACGAATTTTCCGACAGGTCACCGGCAGAAGAATGCCGCAAGCGGTTAAGAATATCTTGCTGCCAAAAGCTAAAGTGAGCGTTCCACGTCTATCTAGACCTAATTAGAAGATGGCGAAATAGGTGAGCCATGCATGGCACCGAAAAAAAGATGTTCCAAGCACATCAGTGACACCACTGTTCTCACTAGACGCGTGTATGATAGTCCGCATCATAGATTCCGTGCTGGAAACATGAGGCCGTCTCCACCGACTCTCTAAATAGCAATCGAGGCGAAGATCATGATTTCGGACCGGCGTCTGGTAATCAATGCCGAACTTAATGAACTGCGCAAGGCGCACACCGAATCAACTCAACAGCCCCACTTTCGTCGATGCTTGGGGGACCGGGGATTATGCCGCTTATTGGGAACGGCGCAAGCGGATAGGATTGCTACGCGGCGAATTGGCTGAACTTGATGCTGTTTCGGATTAGAGCGATTCAGTCTCTCAATTGCGGGTTCGATAGCCTCTTTTAAAGCTGCGTGCGCTAGTTTGCGTTGTTGCTCGGCGGCATATCATTCATCAGGACGGGAACCAGACGAGCTTCCATGACAACCCTATCATTACTGATCAACTAATCCTTATTGGAACCGATAAAAGCTGTGCTGCTGGCAGTATTGGCCACGTGTATGCGTTCGACAGAGCGACGGGAACAGTCCGGCGGAAATACCAGCGGATCACGCGCAGCGCTCGAAGCGTATTCCAGCGGCTTGGCTGATTTAGTACCTCATCAAGCCGGACCGCGCCTGCGCTTGCAATGATGCGTCACACAGAGATTCATAGAGTGCATCGATATCCGCCTCGGTTGATCTAGAATTAACAATGCAAGCGCGAAGCCAGAAGTTATTGTTGATCACTGTAGTGGAAACGAAAGCCTAATCTCAATTATCCCGGAAAATAGGAGGGCCATTAAATGGGTAAACAGGCACCTCGATACAAACGAAGGCTCGACATCCGTCTCGCCATCGAGTGCGAAAATGCGATGATCAGCCACCAAGTAGCCGCTGGGAATCGTCACCAATTCGAAGTGTGAGCGAGCAGATTCTTCTTTCAGTCTCCGATACGGGCAGAGGACTTCCGCTACGTTATTGCCAAACTGCCGGATCACTCATCGAGCACCGATAAGTAGTGGGAAGTCGGCCGTTCGGCAGGCTCATGAGGCGCCTTCAAGTCCGATGGCATCGTTCACCGCATTTTGAAAGCGCTGCTTGCAGCCCAGGTAGCGCTCAGTAGTTTCGATGGAAACGTGTCCGAGGAGAAACTGGATCTGTTCGAGCTCACCTCCTGACTGATGACAGAGGCGAGCACACGTTCTACGCAGATCGTGTGGAGCAAGCCCCATCAGGCCGCAGCTCGCAGCTAGCTCTCTAACATAAGAGGGGTCATTTCGGCCCCACACGATAAGAGTTTTTGGCTGCCGGTCCTTCAAGTATGCGGTCCATTGCGGGTAGAGCGGGATGTTTGTCGCGAGGGTCATAAACAACTTCGACATCAAGACGCGACTCGCATCCATCGAGAACGTATAAGCGTCGATTGCCCAGTAGTCCGGGTTCAGCTCGTCGGGCCGGCGCGCCCCTCTTGTGAAGAAACATGTCGCGGTCCACGGTGGCGAATTTGCTTCGATCTCGGCCAGATTCTCTGGTGTTTCAGGACCGCTGAGCCGCTCGCAGACCTTCAGGCGCTCGGGGTTCCAACCCTCCACTGAAATGGTGAAGTTCTGAAAAATAAGACCAGCGATTCTCTCGGGGCGGCCCCTCGCGATCCGCATTCCAATCGGACCGCGATGTCGTGCATATATAGGATGACTGGCCGTGGCGCGCTGACGGCAGCTTCGTAATCCGAGCGCTACTGTTGCAGGGAAAGGCGGTCATGGATGGCATTCGTCGCGCATGTAGGACCAAGCTTTCGCTCAGCCTGCTTTAGCACAAGCAGCGATTTCAATCTGCCGATATGTCGTCGCTGTTGCCCATCTATCGGCATTCTCAAATCTCCGGACGTTCTAAATAAGCAGTTTACGTTGGCACCGTTCGTGCTTATGCAAGTGATGCCGGACGCCGCCACCAGTAAGTTCGAGGGGGTTGTGTCGCAGCGTCCGGCTTAATTCAAGTGGAGCACCATTCTGTCAACAAGGTTTCGGGAGTTTTACAGTCAGGACGGCCCTAAAAAGCATGACTTCTAGGAGGAGTGATTTTGCCAATGCTTTCTATTCGGAGGCGATGCGCTGCCTCATTTCCGATGATTGCCCGCTTGTCAGGCGCGGGCTCACAAAGATTTTATCCGAAAGTATTCCCGATCTTTTTACTGAAGAAACAGTTCACCGGGAAACACTCCGCCTGAATAGGAAAAAAGATTGGGATCTGCTGATATTAGGCACTCCGATCCAAGCGTCGATCGAAGGCGAGCTACTGCAACAAAATAATAGTGGCATACCCTCCATTACCCATTCTTATTCGCCGAAGATGCCGAGGAGCGATTTGGTATTTCCTATTTGCGGGCAGGTGCTCATGGTTATTTACCAAAGGCTGCTAGTTCTCAAGAAATCCTTGTTGCCGTGGAGACAGTTCTCTCAGGTGGCGGATACATCAGTAAACATCTTATCAATCAGTTGACAGTCGAGCTTCGTTCCGGAAATGAATCTTTGAAGCGGACGGGGCTTTCAGAGGCAGAATATAGAGTTATGCTGATGATCGCGAAAGGAGAGGCCGTTAAACAAATAGCCCACCGCTTGAGCTTAACTCCAAAAACTGTCAGCGCCTATCGGAAGCGTCTGCCTAGAAAGATTCATAAGCGAAACGATGCAGGAGTAACTTTATACGCTCTCCGTAGATGTTTGATCGATTGAACAGGTGAATCACTAAAGTATTTCTTGAGTCCGGTCGATGTGTCCTTACAGGAGGTCACCCCGATTTCCTCAGTCCGGATCTCTCACTCCGCGACATTCAGCACATCATCGATGAGTTGTACAAGGCGGGCGTGATTCAAATCACTGTCACCGGCGGAGAACCACTCATACGAAAAGACATCTTTGAGATCTTGGACTTTATTGCAGAGCGACAGTTCGGCCCGCGGTTCTTCACTAACGGCACTTCCTTGACGGAAGAGAACGCCAATCGGCTCAGTTCATACGCAATCAGCCATCTTTTTCTGAGCCTTGATGGCGTTGGCCCCACCAACGATCTCCTAAGAGGGACGGGAACGTACGACCGGATCACACGCGGCCTGCAAATTATCGCGCCCAAAGTGCACAACATCACGCTCAGCACTACCTTGCATCGATACAGTCGGGAAGCCGTGTTTGATCTCTTTGCTTTGGCTGAGGAGTATGGCGTTCGGTCGATCCTCATCAGGCCACTGTTCCAGTATCGCGATCACCAAACACCAATGTCCATAGCCCCTCATGACCTCGACTCGTTACTCGACACCCTTGAAGCCGCTAGTACAAAACATGAAATCGAATACCAATTGAACAAGCTTCCGTTTCGACCCGTGAAGAAGGCAGTTCACATTCATGACCATCCTCGAGATGTCCATTTCAGCTATTTCAGTCAGCACAATGCATTCGGTTGTGTTGGGGGCAATAGCGTAGTCGGAATAAAAGCAAATGGAGTAATCATAACTTGTGGTTTTCTCCCCCATAAATATGCCACGGGCGATAACAATGTATTGAAACGGTCATTCATCGATTTGTGGAACAGGTCCGAAAACGTGACCATTCTCCGCGATCTGACCGGAAATGAGACGTGCAGAAATTGCAGCCTGCTCCGACTCTGCGGTGGCGGGTGCAGGGCAAATACTCTACTGCGCACCGGAGACCTCAACGCGGTCGATCCCTATTGTTTCTGGCAAACACATGGTCCGGTACAACTGGCTCCAAGAGGAGAAGCAAGACAGTACTCGGATGGCATCGATCCTTACATGTCGGAGCGCGCAATTATTACAAAATGTGGATCCGGCTCGGAGTTATAGCGAGGGAGGAGATAGTGGCTGCGCATCAACTTCATTGGTTAGACCATATCAGGCGGCAAGCACGGGCATATGGCGCGCTTGTAGTGATCGCGATCGGGTTGCTTGCAGTTGCGAGACAATGCAAACCAGATACGCCCTTGCAGCTAACTCTCTATTCAGTAGCTGCCGGCGTTTTCGCACTGTTGCTGTTCTTACTGTTGCTGTCTAGTGACGTCCGTTGGATTGATCACGTTAAGCACCGTTGGAAGTGGTATCTCGTTTTGTTGACAATCGGCATCACACTACTCCTAATCGCTAGGTCGGTCAAGTCTGGCCCAGCAACCCAACCAGTACTTTATTCTCTGGCTGCCGGAACATTTGGCCTCCTCCTGTTTCAATCGCTAACAGACTTCAACAATGCTCGATCTGTGGCTGAAATTCTGGACCACTATCAACTGAGTTTTCATGTTGGGGCGCGTCTATACGAAAGTCACCACGGCATCCCGAGCCGCGCCGATGCCGTGGAACAATTTGTCAAATCTGGGGATGTAATCAGGCTTCTGACATCGACTGCTGACAACTATCTCCTTTCGAACGGGGACGCATATCACAAGGTAATCGAAAAGCTTGCAAATGGCGCGACCATGCAGATCCTCTTGTTCACGCCAATCTATAGTTTGCGACCTATCTCGACATGCCAGACAAGGTTATCGGAGGCAAAGTTGACGACATCAGTCTAGGACACGGCCAGCATCATCTTCACGCCTCTCACCTAGTTTATGTTCAAAAGGAACAGGTGATTCCCGCTATTGAGGAACTGATGGACAAATATCCTGGCAAAATAGAAGTCAAATTCTTTCATATCAAACACCACGTCAACATGGTGGTTTATGGAAGTCGAAGGATATTCTCTGCGCCATGCTTGGTTGGAACAGGAGGACTGGATCTGCCGTGTTTGGAGGTGTTTCCAGGCCTAACTAGCGCTGTTCTGTTCGAGAAGATGCTGGCCGAGTTCAGGTACATTTGGGACAAGCCCTCGTTAACGTTCGCTCTTTCCGAAATGAGTGACATTTATGGGTTTCTTTCAAGCAAGGTCCCCACGTATTTCGCGAAACACTGGATTGAGGCCGCAGAAGCAAACGAGATCGAAGACTATGCGCGAGCCGTCGTTGGCAAACGGTCGATTGCAAGCTTTCCTCTCACGTCGTCGCCCCTGAATTTAAATAGGTACTAGTGGATTCTGAGATAGTTTTGGCCGAAGATGACAGAAATGCCTTTGCAATAATTGCCCCTCGGAGGGAGATTCTATGAGCCTGAACAAGGTAATCGAATACTTCGACCTTGCGTCACAGTACCGGCCAGGAGGATCCCGAGCCGTAGCAGCAGCTTCCACTGTTAAGCTCCACTGGCTCTGGCAGTATCTGGCTTTGCTTGCCGGCATCGTGGTTCAACCTTACTTCCTTCGATACATGACCAATCGCCAATGGGATCTAACCGGTTTTTGGGGCTGGATAGCGGCGTCGGCTGTGATCGCTGTCATGGCGTTCCCTGGAGTTTACAAAGAATCGTTCGACGCAACGAAGCCCATATTTGCTCAGTTGTGCGTAATCTTCACGGCTGGAACGGGCTGGCAGACGATTGTGGGTTCAGCGCTAAAGGCCACCGGAGTTGCCACGAAATGATGGGCGAATTGATTCGTATCGCGGATGAGATCCAGCCTCGCCTGCGCGAATTCCTCGGCAATTCCTGGTTTAGTAGCGCGATTAGAGGTGTCTCACTGGACGTTGACGACTACTGGGAGTTCACCGAGTTGGGCGAGAAATTTCGCTATGGTTTTTATTACGGATACCTCACTGGAAATGAGTTTGAAGCGGCTGCCTACCGGCGCTCTTTTCAGGCGCAGTCGCTTGCCGATTTCCGCCACGTTAATATGGCTCTAAGGCCTTCATGGTGGGAAAGACACTGCCACGCCATGAACTATCCAGAGGGGGCCGACCCGGTAATCATTCGCGTCATCCTGAACGAAACCGAGAAAGCGACTGACCTCCCTCGCAGTTTCAACCAGTATCCAATCGTCTACGAGGTCAGACCTCCAAATCGCGCCGTCGGAACGTTTGATCGGATCGCCGAACTGATATCAGGTGACAGAGAGCGTGGCAAAGCACTCAGTATCGGAAGAGCTCACCCCAATACTGCCGGAACACTCGGTGGGATGTTGGGAGGTGCCGATCCCCGAATTCGGTATCTTGTCACTTGTACCCACGTTCTTGGTCCGCCGGGGACCGATGTGTATCAGCCGGGTCCATTCGAGGGCAGAAAGTCAGAATTTGTCGGCTCAGTGAGGCACTGGAGTATTCCCAATCCTGGGGCACCCCATGCACCTTGCAGTGAGCAGGTCACTCCAAATGCGGCTCGAATCGATCTGGCGGTCGCAGAGTTATCCGTCGACGCAGATTCGCTCCGAAAAGTGGGTCGGGTAACGATTCCAAACGCCGTTCGCCCGATTCCAGCAATTCGCAAGAACGACAGAGTCACTTTTACAGGCAAGACTAGAGGGCGGGTTGACGCGAAAGTCGGTGCATTAACTCTTTGGGACCAAGTTGAATTCCCCGATGGATTCCGCTGTTTCGGACGTCTTTTTGAGCTTAAGTCGCCAACCCGCGATTATGTCCGCGAAGATTTGGCCAGTCCGGGAGACTCGGGTTCCTGGGTAGTTTTCCAAGTGGACAATCTGACTGTCTGGTATGGCATGGTGATTTCGTGCGACGGCGGTCAAGCCTACGCGTGCTTTGCGGATTATATACTGGAGGAATGTAACTCTTCTGTCGCTTTTCCCGGTGGGGTCAGGCTGCTCGCGTAGTCGGACACCTGCTGTGTTTCAGCCAAACAGAACCGGTTGTCCAGAATCGTCCGCTGGCTCCTCAAAATTACTTAGGCCGACTCCAACAAGGCGAAACCGTTGCGTTGGACGCACTTCCACTTTTGCCCTCAGCTTCAGAGCTATTTCCGTTAACTCTTCGCAACTCGACGGCGAAGAGGTTGGTGTATGGCTGCGGGTAACAATTTTGAATTCGCTTGTCTTCAGTTTGAGCACAACTGTGCGCGCGGTTCGCCTTTCCTTCCGTGATGCGGCCCAAACTCTTTCCGCAAGCCGGCGAATCATCGGTTCGGTTTCATCTATCAGAACGTCTTCTTCAAATGTGTCCTCCGCAGAAATAGATTTGGTCGGTCTGTCCGGCACCACTTCATTCGCATCAATTCCACGAGCAAGTTCATACAATCGCAATCCAAATCTGCCAAACTTCTGTTCTAACGCTACTTTGTCCAAGCTCCTCAATTCACCAACGGTTTTGATCTCTAGCTTCTGAAGTCTCTCTTCGGTGACTTTGCCCACGCCAGGCAGCCGCCCTATCGGAAGTGGGACGAGAAATGCATCGACCTCTTCCGGTTGGATCACGAACAGTCCATTTGGCTTTTTCCAATCAGACGCAAGTTTCGCCAGGAATTTGTTTGGGGCCACGCCCGCCGAAGCCGTGAGGTTCAATTCTTGCCGAATCTGTTCCCGAATCGCCCGGGCCACGAGCGTCGCAGTCGCCAGACCCGTCTTATTCTTTGTGACATCCAGATAAGCTTCATCAAGTGACAACGGCTCAATCAAATCTGTATGGCGCTTGAATATCTCTCGAACCTGAAAGGACACGGCCTTGTAGCGTGTGAAATCCGGTGGCACGAAAATCGCCTCCGGACACAAACGCTGTGCCGTCACGGCTGGCATCGCCGATCGCACTCCGAATTTCCTGGCTTCGTAGGACGCTGCACATACGACCGAACGTTTGGCCTTCCACGCGACGACTACCGGCTTTCCGCTTAGATCTGGATTGTCCCGCTGCTCCACCGAGGCATAGAAGGCGTCCATATCGACATGGATGATTTTCCGCACGGCGTCGTGCTCAGTATCTCAGGTTGACGCTAAGGTTCCACTGCCAGCACATCCAAACATGGCTGCTTGTTCTTTCGTTCAAGCCGTCCCATTCGGTGATCAAACTTCGCCTTCATCTCCAGATACGGACCCTGAGCAATTTCCCCAGTTTGCATGGCGCGCCGAAGTTGATCGAGTGCCTGGTCTACGACTTGTCTGGCTTTTCCGAAATCGCGCGCCTTGCTTTCGTAATAAATCGCCAGTTGCTCATAGGCTTCATAGCCGTGGCGGGAATTGTCTAACGCAGCCTGCCAGAGTTCGCATGCCAGTTTGAAATCGCCCTGGCGCTTCGCGAGCTTGGCCAGCGAGCGCCGGGCGGCCCGATCAGTTGCCGCGGGCAGAATCGCAGCAATCGACTTTTCATAGAGGTTCCGCGCTCGGGTATCTTCACGCCGCTTTTCACAGATCCGCGATACTCCAAACAATTCCAGTCCGTCCTGGCCTAGGTTTTCAACATTGTTGAGCAAAGAAAGGATGCGGCTGGAGAGCAATGCCAAGCCACGTAGATCCATTTGATTGTGGTTCAGCACCGAAATAAGTGGCTCGCGCGGACCACCGCGTAAATAGTTGAAGTAGATTTGCGGGATCAACCCTGAAATCATGTCGGTACCGCGATCCCAACCCAGCACGTGCCGCTCGAGTTCGGAGAGTTTCGCCGAACCGAGTCGCAGCCGCCACAGGCTTCTCGCAGGATGAAGAAAATCGAGGTGTGCTCTCAGGGTCGGCGAAGGAATTCTCCGGTTCATGCGATAGCGGGTTTCGAGTAAAGGCCAATCGAAACTCTTGCCGTTGAACGTCACGACCACCGGATGTTCCGCAATGCGCTCCCGCAAGGCAGACAATACTGCGCGTTCTTCGTCGTAGTCGCGCATTAACAGTTGTTCAATTTCAAGACCGCCGTCTTCCCACCACGCAAGGCCGATGAGAAAGGCATAAGTGCCACTACCACCGGCCAGCCCGGTGGTTTCTGTATCAAGAAAAAGCCAGCTCTCCGGATCTGCGATTTCGTTGACGCTGTCGGGCATGAGAAGCTTCAACGCCCGCAAATCGGGTAGAAATCGCGCCGGCTGTGCGGACCAACAACGAAGCGACAGATAATCGCCGTACTGGTTGGATTTGACTCGGCCGCCCAGAACTTGGGCGACACAATCCTTTATGGTCTGGATCACCTTGGCAGGAGGGATTGATCCGCTCTCATCATCTGCCGGTGGAGGCGGCCAATCGCTGTCCGATTCCGCGAAGCGTCGGGGCTGAGGCCGTTGAAAAGCTTTCAAGCTGCGATAAGACGTGCTCATGCAGTCTCAGCCGTGGCCTTCACAGATAATGCGGGGTTTGTACACAGTCGCGCGAGGATTTCTAGAACAACCTCCTTAGTCCTCTCGCTGCTATCAGCGGTCGGCCCGACGCAAGATGGACATCCGTTCGCACACGCGCATCCACTGATCAATTCGCGCGTCTGCTTCAATAGCGTGTCGCAAGCTCGGTATAACGGCTCACTGAATCCGATTCCGCCCGGGTAGGCATCGTAGATGTAGAGGTTGGGCTCGAAGAATACTTTGGATTCGGATGACGAGCCTGACACGAAATCTCCCCAGTCAATCTCGCTGGCCGCGCTGGGCGGACGTTCACCCACCGCCGCGCCAAGGTCACGGCGATCGCACATCATCAGTAATGTCGCCATGGAGCCAAGCGCATAGAGCAATCCGAATATTCCGGTCTGGCGTTCGGAGAGGCTGAAAGGCAGGCTCGCCAGTAGTTGATGCGACAGAGTGAGCCAGAACGACGTCGTGTGCATTTCGTTCTCCGGCAATTCGAGCTTTCCCGAGCCCACATTCTCGTTGGTAAAGAATTTGATTTTCTTGAAGCCTACGACCTGTGACCGTACAAGCACATCGCCGTGAACTCGTGCTGCGGGACCGGCGATGTATTCTTCACCAGCGACTTCGAGCACACGCACTTGCGTATAGCGAATGGCATCGGTGTAGTAATCCACATTGACTGGCCTTACATAGGCTTTGCGTTTATCGAAATCCAGATTGTCGACGTGGTATTGCTGTCCCTGGTGAATATAGATTGCCTTTGGATGGACGGCGGTAAGAGCGGAAGAGAAATCTACCTCCCCGATTACGTCTGGCTTGCCTTTGTCTTCTCCCGTCGTGTCAATGATCACGAAGTTGTCGGATGTAACTGCACGCAAACTGACGGTGTCTGCCGGATAGGCTTCATCGATCCAGCGCCAGTCTCCGCCGCTCCGATGCAAAAACCCCGCTTCGCCAAGCTGCTCACACAAGGCGGGAAGATCGACGTTACCGAACTGTTCATCAGGCGAGATGGGCAACTCGAATGCCGCACATTTCAAATGATTGACAAGGATTTCCAGATTGTCGGGTCGAATATGAGCGTGCTCCGGGGAACTTTCGAAGAAGTAATCGGGATGCTGCACGATGAATTGATCGAGTGGGGAGGATGATGCGACAAACACGACACATGAGCTTCCCGTACGCCGTCCTGCCCGGCCTGCTCTTTGCCAGGTGGACGCGATGGAGCCCGGATAACCCGCCATCACGCACGCTTCCAGCGAACCGACATCAATGCCCAACTCGAGTGCGTTAGTCGCGACCACACCTAGGATCCGTCCATCACGCAGACCTCGTTCAATTTCCCGTCGCTCTCCCGGCAGATACCCTCCGCGATAGCCGCGAATCGGTTCTGGCTGCCCTGGTTTCGGAGCGTTGGCTTGCTGTAAATAGGTCAGAATTACTTCGGTGTGCAGTCGGCTGTTTGCAAACACAATCGTCTGCATCTTCCTGGCAAGAATTTCTTTAGCCACTCGTGTCGCCTCGTTGATGTAACTGCGGCGAATGCCGAGATTCCGGTTCACCATCGGCGGGTTGTAGAACACGAAAAGCTTTTCCCCCGCGGGCGCTCCATTTTCTTCGACGACTTCAACTTCTTTCTCGATGAGTTGTGACGCCAACTGGCCGGGATTCGCAATCGTGGCGGAAGAGCAGATGAACTGTGGGTCGCAGCCGTAGAAGTTGGCGACACGTTTGAGTCGCCTGAGTACGTTCGCCAGATGACTCCCGAAAACGCCGCGGTACGTATGCAACTCATCAATCACGATATAGCGGAGGTTTTCGAACAGGCGCATCCATTTTGTGTGGTGCGGCAGAACACCGCTGTGTAGCATGTCGGGATTTGTCAGGACGATATGCCCGCGCTCTCGAATCGCTTTCCGCGCATCAGCTGGTGTGTCGCCGTCATAGGTAAACACGCCAAAACGGTCGTCTAGGCATCTTGCGAGTTCTTGCAATTCGGCCAGTTGGTCTTGCGCCAGCGCTTTGGTTGGAAATAGATACAGGGCGCGAGTGTCCGTATTTTCGAGAACCGCATTTAACACTGGCAGGTTGTAACAAAGAGTCTTCCCCGACGCAGTGGGCGTCACCACAACGACATTTTTGCCGTCACGTACCAGTTGGGCGGTCGCAGCCTGGTGCGAGTACAGTTCGCGAATCCCTTTGTTTCGATAGGCCTCAGCCAAGGCACTTGTCACCCATTCCGGCAACGGGCGAAACTTGGCATCTCGGGCTGGAATCTTGCGGACTGCGGTAAGGACTTCTTCCTGGTGATAACGGGTGACGAGCGATCCTAGGATGTTGTGGATATTTTCAAGACTCGTGACATGGCGCGAAAATGAGGGCTGGATGCCAAGCATAGGGACCTCCAAGCATAATTCGCTTTTTGTTCGCCTAGAGTAGCACCTCTTTCTCGTCCGTTCAATCCTTGAACGTCATTTATCCATCGCAGTCAGGATGATCGTCTTTCCCTTGATTCGTTCGGTCCGGTTGAAGGCAGCGACGGCATCGTCGAGGGCTGCCACTTTACCGATGTTTGTCCGCAGCCGGCCATTCCGGACGCGCTGCACAACTTCACTCAATTGGGCGCGATCGGGTACGACGACGAAGTCGATAGTCAGGCCGTCAGCGGGCCTCGCCTCGGTCGGGCCGGTGATGGTCACGAGCGTTCCTCCGGCGCAAATCAAGCCCGCAGACCGCTTCGCGATGTCGCCGCCGAGAACATCGAAAACCAGATCGACTTTACCGACGTCTTCCAGGGCGTCGCTACCGAGGTCGACGAACTCCTGTGCGCCGAAGTCGAGAGTCGTCTGACGGCCGTTTGCGCGCCCGGTGCCGATGACGTATGCGCCGGCCTCACGTGCGAGTTGGCTCGCCATCGATCCGACTACGCCGGCCGCACCGTGCACGAGGACTCTCTGTCCTGCGCGAAGGCGGCCGTGCTCGAACAGCCCCTGCCATGCGGTCAAGCCCGACATCACCAGGGCCGCGCCCACCGTGAAGTCGACATCGCCCGGCAGCGGCGCGAGGTTGCGTGTCTCGACGGCCACATACTCCGCCAGCGTGCCGTCGCGATACCAGTCTGTGAGGCCGAACACCCGCTGTCCAATCGACAGCCCCGTCGTGCCATATCCGAGAGCGGTAACCACTCCGGCCAATTCGTGTCCGGGGATTGAAGGCGTCCGGTCACGGCCGACGCGATCGGTCCAAGTCGAGGGCCACGTCAGCTCATCTCCGGTGAATCCCGACGCATGAATCTGAACAACGACGTCGTTTATCGCCGCCTGCGGGGCTGGCCGTTCCACCAGCTTCGCCCCGGCCGTTCCCGCAGCCTGATCCGTCACCACAATCGCTTTCATCGGTCACCTCCCTGCGCCGAGTTCTTGCCTGTAAGGTAGCCCCTCCTTACCCTCTCTGTCATTACAACGGTAGGTCTTGCTGAGCTTCGTTGGTTTTCTCTTTTTTCCTCTTACCGCGCTGTGTTCGAGTCTCGTTCTGTCTCGTAACTGAGTTTTCATCTTGAGGAGTGGTCAGGTCACCCATGCTCTCTGGCACCGCAAATTCTTCTAGCACTGGATAGGTTTTCACCAGTGTTTCCGGTGCACTGACTTTTTCTCCTGATAACAAACTCTTCAATTCAACCGCATTGGCGGCTGCCTGCCCCCTGGGATGATTGTTGGTGGCAACAAACGTGACCTCTGCCTCAGTTGCCATGCTTTCGATCTTGCCCTTGACCTTCTGCAAACTCTCTTTGGAATACAAATAGTCGTATCGCGCGTCACGGTTCTTCGCGGTGAACCATTCTTTGCTTCTGCCATGCAGCCGCAAATAGGCAAGCGCTGCGGTTACATGTTGCGTGCCTTCCAGCGTCTGGCCCAACCGTGTCTGGTCGATGTTGCAAAAGGCGATGTTCTCCTGCCGCAAAGCTTTTAGCACCAATGGATCAGCCCAGGTCTTATGCCGTACTTCGACCGCCAGTGGATAGCCGCGAAACAGGTGGAGTACATCGATCAGATGGTCCCAATTCCCTTCGGTGTATTTGAATGAGATTGGGAACTGCAACAGCAACGCGCCCAGCTTCCCAGCGTTGGCAATGGGCTCGAATCCTTTGTTGGCATCCTCGACGTCTGTTGCTGTGTAGCGGATGGTTTCTGCCGAAGATGACTCTTTGTTCCCCCGGCCTGGCGCGTGGGTGAAAACCTCGGTCAGTTTGGCCGTGAATTGGAACTCCTTATTATTGGCGACGTACCCACACCACTTCTTCGCCACTTCTGGATTCACCGGCCGATAAAAGCTGTTGTTGATCTCACAAAAATCGAAGAATTCCGCAAGGAATTGCAGCTCGTGGACCTTTCGTTTCTTAAGGTCCAGGGGATAGAAAGTCCCGTGCCAATCGGGATACGAGAAGCCCGAAGTACCGATCATGATGCGCGATTTACCGGCCATAATCTTTAGATTCATTTCGACCCATTGTGGCTCTCGCTCTGACGAGACCCTACCCCTTGGGCCTTCTTGACAACCGGACCGAGGACAGCCAGAATCATACTCTTCTAGGCGAACAAAAGGCGAATACAAAGCCGGCCTACGTTGGAGTCACCCTTGGGTTCCGCAGCCTCAGTCCTCCGTGCACAAATCGAAGCTTCCCTGGCCAACCGAATTCCCGGCGCATTGACCATGCGTTCGGGGATGGCCCCGGAGACCATTCCACTGGGTATTGCAGCATTTGAGCAGCGGTCGATAGCGATACCGCGAGGATGTCTCACCGAAATCTGCGGACCGACCTCTTCGGGCCGCACCACACTCCTTCTTTCTCTCATGCGGGAGCTAACCCAGAGAGGCGAATACTGCGCCCTGGTGGATGGCAGCAATGCATTCGATCCGCTGTCAGCTTTGGCCAACGGAGTGAATCTTGGAAGATTGTTGTGTGTTCGTTGTGCAGGGCCGCACCCGAAGCTGACGCCGGTTGAAAAAGCCCTCCGCGCCGCCGACTGGATTATCAGCGCAGGTGGATTCGGGTTGATTGTCTTCGACCTCGGGGACATTGAGCCTCATCTGACACGAAGAATTCCTCTCGCTTCCTGGTACCGCTTTCAACGCGCGATTGAATCCACCTCGGCTGCTTTCGTGATCGTGGAAAAAGAACCATTCGCCAAATCCTGTGCATCCCTGGTCATCACACTTGAGACTACGCACTCCGACTGGGCACCGACTCTTAATCAACCAAGCAATCCAAAACTCCTGACCCAGATCAGCTTCTCAGCCGGCGTTTCACGTTCCCGCGTGGATGTATCGCAATGCAAACCTGCTGGCAATTCGACCACAGAATTCAACGTGGCAACTTCGTGGGCAGGATGAATGGAATCTGCTTATGTTATTCGCCAGCGTCTTCATCCCCGATTTTTCCCTTCAGGCACTTTTTGCCAGAAGACCGGAGCTACGGACCAAAGCAGTCGCGTTGATTGACGGTGTCCCTCCGCTTCTCAGAGTCATAGCCGCGAATGACAAAGCCATAAAAGCCGGAGTCGAAGTCGGCTTGTTAAAAGCCCAGGCAGAAGCAGTCGGGGCTGAACCGATCCCCATGTCGATCGACCTCGAAGAATCCGTACATGCTTCAGCTGTGAGCTGTGTGCGTCAGTTTTCTCCTCGCGTCCAGGACAAAGCCATTGACTTGATCCTGATCGACATTGAAGGACTTAAAACGCTGTTTGGTGCTCCGGAACAGATCGCGGTGAAGATTTGTTCTTCGTTGGCAAAGGAGCAGTTATCGGTGAGCGTCGGGGTTGCAAACAATCCTGATACGGCGACCATTGCCGCGCGTGGTTTCTCGAACATCACTATCGTCACGCACGCAAAACAGATTGGGGGTTTGCCCGTGGCGCTGCTCAATCCGGGTGAACAAGCGCTGGAAACGCTCGACCTGTGGGGCATCAACACACTGGGCAAACTGGCGACACTCGACGCCAAGGCTTTGTCACAACGGCTCGGACAGCCTGGATTGATATTGCAAAAACTGGCGCGTGCACAGCAAGTAAGTCAGTTCGTACCGGATGGCGAACACCTGGACTTTCGCGAGCGAATGGAATTTGAATACTCCGTCGATCTGTTGGATTCATTGTCGTTCATGCTCGCTTCTTTGCTCGAACGCATCTGCGCCAAACTCGAAGAACACGCGCTCTCGACCAATGAAATTGACTACGAATTCATCCTCGATCCACCGCGAGTCGCGGGTGAAATCATTCCTGAAGATCGATCGCGCTACCTGCGCACGCTTAAATTGTCGAATCCCACGACAGATCGCCAACGCCTCTTGCGGCATATCCAACTCGACTTGCAGTCTCATCCACCCAGTGCACCCATCATTGCGGTCTCGCTGCGTGCGCATGCCGTACAGCCCCGTCATACGCAACTGGGCCTCTTCTCTCCCCAATCGCCCGATCCCGACAAACTGGAACTGGTTCTCGCTAGGCTTTCGAATCTGGCCGGTAAGGATCAAGTGGGTGCTTTCGAACTCCTCGATACACATCGCCCTCGCGCTTTCGTCATGGCAAAGTTCGAACCTGAAAAAGCGCGTGATCAGATGGCGCCATCCCGTGGCTGGTCGCCGAAAGTAGCGCTTCGTTTATTTGAACCGGCCAGACGAGCGACTATCCGGCTGCGCTCCAATATTCCTCTGCAGCTGTCGTTCGATGGGAAGCGCGGTGAAGTGATCGACCATTCTTCACCATGGCTCTCCAGCGGAGAGTGGTGGAACGAGATGGCCTACAGCCGCAAAGAATGGGACGTTGAAGTTCAATTCACCGATGGCACACGAGGCAAATTTTTGATCTTCGTCGATCTGCGCACCAACCAAACTTTTGTCGATGGAAGTTATGACTGATGTACGTTGAGTTGCACGCACGTTCCGCATTCAGTTTTCTCGAAGGTGCATCCCTTCCTGAACAACTCGGCCAGCGCTCTGCGGAATTGCAGATGCCTGCACTTGCGCTGCTTGATCGCGATGGTGTCTACGGCTCTCCTCGCATGCATCTCGCCGCCAAGGAAGCCAAAATCAAAGCGCACGTCGGCGCAGAAGTAACCCTGGCGAACTCCTTATTAAAAGGTGTACAGCGCGATATACGTTATCCACTTCTGGCTGAAACCAAAGTGGGTTATCAAAACCTCTGCCGTCTCGTCACCCGTTACAAATCCCGCGAGAAAACAAAAGGCGAGGGATTCAGTTCGCCGGAAGAAATCCGCGAACATGCTGAAGGCTTGATTTGCCTCACGGGCGGCGACGAAGGTCCGCTCGCCGCTGCCCTCGAGCGCGGCGGGATGGAAGAAGCACGCCACGAAACGGAAAAACTTGTCAGCATCTTTGGTTCTGCAAATGTCTACGTCGAGTTGCAAAGACATTTTGAACGGAATGAGGAATATCGCAACCGCGCCGCGCTCGAAATTGCGAAAAGTCTGAAGCTTCCTATTCTCGCGACCAACGGTGTTTGTTATGCCAAGCCGGAACAGCGCGCCATAGCGGACGTATTCACTTGCCTCCGCCATAAACGTCGCCTCGACAATGCTGGCAGGCTTCTCAGTCGCAACTCGGAACGACACCTCCGCAGTCCGTGCGAAATGGCGGAGCTTTTCTACGATCTTCCCGACGCCATTGCAAACACTGCGGAACTCTCCAATCGACTTCAGTTCACTCTGGAAAATCTCGGCTACGAATTTCCGAAGTATCCGGTCGAACCGGGCGACAGCATGCCCGCCATGTTACGTCGCGAAACCATGGCTGGTGCGCGAAGACGTTATGGAGATCTAACACCAAAAGTCGCGGCCCAACTGGAAACCGAACTATCTCTCATCGAAGAGTTGGGGCTCGCCGGCTATTTTTTGATCGTCTGGGACATCGTGCGATTCTGTAACCGTGAAGGCATCTTCGCCCAAGGTCGGGGCTCGGCAGCAAACAGTGCCGTGTGCTACAGCCTTGGCATTACCGCAGTCGATCCGGTGGGAATGAAATTGCTGTTCGCAAGATTTCTCAGCAAAGAACGGGGCGAATGGCCGGATATTGATATGGACCTTCCCAGCGGGGACGATCGCGAAAAAGTCATTCAACACGTTTATCGGCGTTACGGTTCGCATGGCGCGGCCATGACCGCCAATGTCATTACTTACAGGCGTAAATCTGCTGCGCGCGAGATGGGAAAAGTCCTCTGCATCTCGGACGACATGATCGAACGTCTCAGCCATGTCTTCACCAGTTTTGAATGGAAAGATCCCGACGACACGCTGGAAAGATCGTTTCTCGATGTCGGGGTCGACATTTCGCATCCGCTAATTCGCCGCTACGTGAATCTGTGCTGGAGCGTGCTGGATTTGCCGAGGCACCTCGGTCAACACAGCGGCGGCATGGTCGTTTGTCAGGGACAACTCTCTTCGGTGGTTCCACTTGAGCCCGCAACTATGCAGGGCAGGGTTGTCTGCCAGTGGGACAAGGATGATTGCGCGGCATTGGATTTGATCAAGATCGACTTGCTCGGTCTGGGGATGCTCAAAGCCATGAAGAACACACTGGAGTTGATTCCCGTTCACTACAAAGAAACGGTGGACATCGCGCATCTGCCGCAGGATGATCCCAAGGTTTTTGCCGCGCTGCAAAAAGCCGACGCGATCGGGATTTTTCAGTTGGAAAGCCGCGCTCAACTATCTTTTCTCCCGCGCCTGTTCCCCAAGACCTTCTACGACATCGTCATCAGCACCGGCTCAATCCGCCCCGGCCCAATTCAAGGCGCAATGATCAGTCCACTCATCAAACGTAGACAGGGGCTCGAACTGATCTCTTACCCCCATCCCATTCTGGAAGACACTCTGGAGCGCACCTACGGTGTGATTCTTTTCCAGGAGCAGGCGCTTCAGGTCCTGATGAAGGTCGCCGGCTTCACGGGGTCTGAGGCCGAACAGGCCAGGCGCGCCATGACCCATAAGCGCTCTGCGGAATTAATGGCGCCCATTCTGAAACGCGCCCGGGAAGGGATGTGCAAAAACAAGATCGATCCCCAATCTCAGGAAAAAATTGTTCACTGCATCGAAAGTTTTCTTGGCTATGCCTTTCCTGAGTCGCATGCCTACAGTTTTGGCCACATCGCTTATGCAAGCGGCTATTTGAAGTGCCACTACCTGGCAGCGTTCCTAGCTGGTTTATTGAACGCGCAGCCGATGGGATTTTATTCCCCGAGTGTCCTTATCAAGGATGCTCAACGACATGGCTTACAAGTAAAACCGATCGATGTGACGCGTTCTGAATGGGATTGCACGCTGGAAAAGGAGAAGGAAGAAATTGTGTTGCGGCTCGGTTTCCGTTATGTGCGCAAGATGAGGGAAGAAACAGCCAAAGGCATCGTTACTGCGCGGCAAACCACCGTGTTCAGCGGTATTCCTGATCTCACGCGAAGAGTCCGCGAATTGCGCCGGGATGAACTACAAAACCTTGCTG